>Ga0247831_1000418_pt1 | contig 92947 bp, 124 predicted proteins | sample LaCruzMarch2015__9_FD_192406 | JGI IMG/M metagenome (GOLD analysis project Ga0247831, IMG submission 192406) | Freshwater microbial communities from meromictic Lake La Cruz, Castile-La Mancha, Spain - LaCruzMarch2015_1m | ecosystem: Environmental > Aquatic > Freshwater > Lake | place: Spain...
TATATGATTTTAAATCATCTATACAAACAAGAAAAACACCAGATGAATTACTTGTTACATCTGATGAGTGGTCTTTAAAGAATTTTAAAAATCAAAATTTAGAAATATTTAATGATTTATCAATAACCTCTTTGTATAGTTTCAATAACTTTTTGAAATTAAAAAATAATTTCAGTATTGAAAATTGCTTAGACATGTATAGACCAGCAATTTACATAAGTATTGGATCTTTTAAGTTTATGGCATTAAAAATAAGTCACAATAAAATACGTAAAGAATTTGAAGAACTATTACCATCTTTTTTACATGATATTGATTATGACGATATACTCTGGGATATGAAAGCACCACAAAGTGGAGAAGATATTGAAATCTATGACTATAGCTTAAAAATATTACTTAAAATGTCATGATTATAAAAAAATTTAAATTATTTGAATCTGGTAGTTCAGATATAAATTACCCTGATTTAGATCAAATTAAAAGTTATTTATATGATTTTACTGATGAAATCGATACATTTATTGATGATTATGAATTTGGATACATTTTTTTTCGTAATAGAGATGTCTACGGGATAAAGGATTACAAAGAATCTGATTATATAGATATTTTAAACACAGAATTATCAAACACTCGCTTAGATTATACTTCCGACTTTATAAAATTAAATCGAGATGGTAAAAAAACACATAAAAATCTATTAAAATTAATTGAATCTGGTGAGGCAAAAGCTTATGAGTATATTTTTATACATTTTGATGAACATCTTTTTAAAAAAGATAAATTACCAATCTTGACAGAGTGTCTTCAGACTATTTATTCACATACTGGATTTAGAATAATTAAAAGTTTATGGACAGAGGATCATTTAATTGATAATAGTAAAGATATTACTGAAGTAGAGACCTTATATGGATTTGAAGGAACTTTCGTAAGAGTTTCAGATGATGAATATAAAAAACTTTGTGATATTTTTTTACAAGGTAATTTTACACCAATTTTAACTAAACTTTTTCAATAGATAAAGATATAACATTTAATTGAATTATCCAAAAGATATTTCAAAAAATAAAAAATAAAAAAAATTAACGGCAATTATGGAATTAAATGATGATTTATTCGGCAATTTGGATTCAAAAATGGATTTTTTGAATGAACAAACAAAAACTAATACAGATGGTATTTATCGTATTGATTTATCAAAAGTAAAAGATAAGAAAAAAGGCTACCGTTCAGTAGTACGTTTTCTTCCTAACTTAACAAAAGATGGTAAAGTAGGACAATCAGCAATTGAGAAAATTTCTCACTATGTTGATATTAAAAATCAAAAAGAGTTGTCAGGTTATTTTGATAGTCCGAAAAATTTCGGTGAAAAATGTGCTTTAAGTGATTTATATTACCAAATGACAAACTCTAAAAATGCAATTCTTCACGAAAGAGCTAAGATGTTAAAGTATTCTAAAAAATACTATTCTTACGTTTTAGTATTAGAAGATGATCAACAGCCAGAATTAGTAGGTAGAATTATGACTTTCCAATATGGTAAAACAATTAAAGATAAAATTTCAGCTGAAAAAAATGGTGAAATTTCTGGTGTAAGTTGTAATATATTTGATCTTTCAGCTGGTAAAGATTTTGTTCTTCTTGTAAAAGAAATACAAACTGGTGACGAAACATATCCAGATTATAAAATGTCTATGTTTAGACCAGAGACAACTTCACTTCCTATCTATTTCAAAGACAAAGGTGTTTTCAAAAATGCTCCTCTTTTAGACGGTAAGATTGATCCAAAGGCTCAAACAACTGTTAAAGATTTCTTAATGGACCGTGAGCATAATTTAGAAGATTTTGGTCCTAAAAAACTAGACGATATCCAACAAGGAAAAATTAATGAAATTATTAGTTTCATGAGTGGAAAATCTTCACAAAGCTTTATATCTTCAAAAGCTGAATCAAAACCAACATCAGATGATTTTGATTTTGAAGAGACTTTGACTTCACAAAAACCTTCTTCTAAAGATGATGATGATGATGACTTTTTTGATGATTTTTAAATAAAAGTTTAAATAAAAAAACCCACTTATGTGGGTTTTTTTATTTAAACTTTTAATAAATACACTATATAAAAATTATAAAACATAAGTATAAAAAATGGATTTTACAAACAAAACTTTTAGAAATAGATTAACAAATGATACGTTTACAATAATTGATCAGTATCAAAATATTGCTATTACATCAGATAGACAAAAAATAGATGTAAATTTGTTAGTAAATGATAAATTATTTATACCGATTAAAAATTCTTCAAATGAAAGTTTTTCAACAAAAATTATAAAAGAAGATATAGTGGATCCTAATGTTTTCTTTAATGATCAATATACTTATAACGCTTTCGCTGATAAAATAAAAAGTGTTGATTTAAGTAAAGTATCTAATGATAATAATAATCATAATATTAATCCATCTTATCCACTTTCTAATGAAAGTGCAGTAATTGTTGGAGACCCATTAGACGAAGTTGAAGAATTAAAAAGAAAATATGGTGCTACATCAGTTGATGAAAGTGTTAGATTACAAAATGAAAAATTTTCTAAAATTTTAGATCCAGAATTTGAAACTCCTTCTGAAAAAGTTAAACCTATCGAACAACAAATTAATTCAAATAAAGAATATGTTGAACCTAATCAAATATATTCTGAGCCACCTGTACAAAGATTTGAAGTTCAAGATCCTGTCATAACAATGTTCAAAAATGTTAAAAGAAATACGGATTTTAAAATAAATCTTAGTATTGATGGTAAAATACCAAGACTTGATTTTATAGAAATGATGGAAGATTCATATGAAATATCTATTATTGAATATTTAGCTGATGAATTTACTAATAATATATTAAAAAATCCATTAATTATAAGAGAAAAAATATTAAATGAAATAAAATCAATGGTTGATAAAAAGAATTTATTAAAAAATACAAAAAAAGATACAAAAAAATCAACTAGAGTAATACCAGAAGTAGAAAAAGATAATAGAGAAGTTTTAAATGAAGGATTACCAGATCCAATAAAAAGTAATAGAAAACCTGTTGTTAAAAATACAATTCCACCACCTCCACAGCCACCAAAAGATAGATTACTAAAAGAAGGAAGAGAACCTGTTCCTCCAAAAAATATGTCTATAGAATGATTCAAGAAATTTTCTTAAAAAGAGCTTTAAATATAAGAAAAGAATACATATCGATTAAATATAATATTTCATTATATGAAAAAAATATTAGAGATATTCTAACAATTTTAGAAGAAAAGGCAGTTGATCTAAATGATTTAAAAATAAATTTAGATCAAAATAAGATAAATGATCCAGAAATGGCAAAATCTAAACTTCTTAAAATTATTATGGAATTAGAATCTGAAATTAATAATAGTGAGACTTTTGTTAATAACCTTAATAAAAATATTGATAAATTAAAAGAAGATGAAAATCAATTATTCAGAGATATAAAACAAAGATATCCTGAAATGATTGATTCTGAAATAAAGAATGAAGTTCAAGAATATATTCAAAAATTAAACCTCTCATAAGAGAGGTTTTTTTAATATATATCCAAAAAACATTCTTTGGATGAAAATCTCAAAATATTTTAATATAGATGATGACATATTAATAGAGTATATTTATGACGACTCTAATCTTATTGGAGAGCCATATAATATCTTATACAACACTAAAAGTAATATTAAGTGTTTTGTATCAGCTGATGAGATTAGACCAACACCAAGAGGATATAAACAAACAAATAATGATTTATATAATCAACTTTATCGAATAGATAATATTCAAGGTAGATATGGTAAAGTGCCTTTAGGTAGTTTAAATAATAGTATTAGTGAAAGTCATTCTTTTTTACAGATTAGAAATTTTGCAACATCTATTCCTATTAGATATGATATTATAAAAGTTCATGTTCCAGTAGATTACACATTTTCTAATCATAAAGGATTCCATTTAAGAGTCTTTACTTATGATTTTGATAATACAAAAATTATTGAACTTACAAACTTTTTTTTCAATATAACAGATATTGAACAAAATTATAAATTAGAATACTCATCTCCTATCCAAATTATAAATCAGAAACAATGGGGAAAATATGTTAAAATTCAAATACCATCAGTAACTAAAGTTTCAGATCAAAGAATATATAATATAACTAAAGAAAATTCAATTAATTATAATTTAACAGATGGACTTGGTTTATCTAAAAATTCACCAATATTTATAGATTTTCATTTTATAGATAGTGTTGATTCGGTTAATGGAAATAATTTTTTTAATTTATCATCAAGAAAAACCGTGGTTGTTCCTCAGACTCCAGAATTTGAAAAACTAGGAGTTAAAATAGAAGAATCGTCACAAGGTGATTTTTTTATAATTTACGGAACATATAACGGAAATATTGCTGAATTCGAAAATTTTATAGATGAATCTTATTATTCTGGTAATAGATATTATGCTGAATTTCAAATAGATTTATATGAGAAAAATATTAAAACTAAAAGTAATGTTTTTGTAGTAAATGAAGATTTTGGTGATGAAATTGAATATAGACCTATTTTAAAATTCACAACAACAACGGCAGTAATAGATGTCACACTTCGACTAATTGATAATTCTGATGGATCTTTTATTGAAAGAAAATCATCATATGGTATGTTACAAGGTGGAGGATCAAAAATGGGAAGTGAGCCAAATGATAGATTAAATACTGCTAATGGTTCTGGTGGGGGTGTTGATATATCTAAATATTCAAAAAACTCTACAAAAATAAATTTAAAAAATTCTAAAAAGCAAGAAGTTTTTAATATTAAATCAACTATTCTTCCTAATACTGGAAATGATCCTTTCGGAACTAAACCAATTTTAACATTAAAAAAATTACCATTTAATTTATTTTCAAATAATTATTATTTTGGAAACAATAATAGTGAAGTGGTTTTTAATAAAATACCATATATACCAGTTAATAAATCAATTGTTTATATCTATCCATTTGATAATATCATCAAACTTGAAATAATAAAAGTTAATGGTCAAGAACCATTACCATATGATTTAACAGAACTAGAAAATATTAAGATGGTAATAAAAAATGATAAGAAAACTTTAGAGTTTGATATTTATAGAGATTCATCTGAAAATGATTTTGAAAAAGGAAATGTTGTTTTTAAAGTAAGTGGTAGTAAATATTTTGATATAAAAGAAATATCGAGCTCAGGATTCGATTTATTTTATATAACTGGTGTTGATTCGGATGGATTAAAAAATATAATTTATAGTTCTTTCTTTTTACCATGGGACTCATCGATTAATAATAATAAAATTGAGAATGAATATTTAAAAAATCAAAATATTTCAGAAATAGTTGAAGTAAAAACAGAAATAAATCCTACAGAATCTATTAATGAAATTTTGGATAATAATTTAAATATTCCAAAGGGTGTTAATATAAATCCAATTGATAATGTTTCGAATCAAGAAATTAAAAAAGGATCAGGATTTTCCGGATCATCATTTTCATTTAAACCTAGATGGATATCATCACAAAATGCAATAGAACTAGGTGGTGATAAGAAGAATTATATAAAACCTAAAGATAATAAACCATTAGAAATAATTTTATTAAAATATAGAATTCTTAAACCAGAAAAAATATCAGATAAATTTAAATCAAGTGGATTTACAAGTTTAAATCCGGTTATGCCAAATCCTAATTTAAATTTAGATAAAATAAATCTTGTATTAGGGTATTTCAAAGGACTTAATATAGAACCAATTAATGGATTAGAATTATATTATACAACCCAATCAAATGATAAATTTACAAAATCAACTATAGATTTTAAATATTATGAAGATTTAAGAAAAGATTTATCTGATTACATAAATTCTGGATTATCAAATAAAAGAAATGATAAAGGAATAGGATTATCCGAAAAAGATGTTTCTATTGGAGAGTTTTTACCGAAAAGTAAAGATATAGATCTAATAAAAAAGAATAAGATTTATAAAACTAATCCAAATAATAATTCAGTAAAATTTACTAATATTCAAAATAATACTAATACATCACCTGGTGAATCACAAAACATTAAATATTCACCAGATGATAATATACCTAAAGGTAGTAAAAAATTATAAATAATTTAGATGAAATCAGAATTTAAAAAATTAGATAAAGATGTTCTTTTAGAATGGAATTATGACTCCAGCAATCTAATTTTAGAACCATATAAGATATTAAATAATTCAAAGGATTTAATTAATTCTTATATGTCATCAGATTCATCTATTACAAATAATATACAAGATTATCAGTTATTTAGTATAGATTCTTCAATAAATAAATATGCTAAAGTTGATACAGATAAATATAATTTTCTTAGTGTTAATCAATATGTATCACCAGTTTCTATTAGACATGATAAATTAAAAATTTATTTTCCTTCAAATTATATATTTGGTGAATATCAAGGATTTTATTTAAGACTTTATACTTATAATTATAGAAATAATAAATTTTTTGATATTTCCAATTTTTTCTTTGATGCAACAGATTCCACATCATCAGATATATTACAAACATTTACATCACCATTACTTTATCAAGATAAAACTTGGAACAAATTTATAGAGTTAAATGTTCCCTCTGTTTATTCAATTGCATTACAAAGAGAAGATGGATATGCACAGCCTGGAAGTTTAAACTATTATTTAACTAATGGTGATGGATTATCTCAAACATCTCCTATTTTTATAGATTTTAGATTTATTACTAAAATAACACAGATAGGTGGTGTTAAAAGTTATTTAACAACTCAGAAAAATACTTTACAAGTAGCACAAACACCACAATTAGAGGCTCTTGGAATTTATATTCAAGAATCAACAAATGGAGATTATTTTGAAATAAATGCTACTTATAATAATAATTTTGAAGAATTTGTTGAATTTATTGATAGTTCATTAAGAATTGGGAAATATTATTACTTAGAATTTTTAGTTACAATTTTTGAGGAGAATATAAAAGGTAAAAGCCTTACATATAGAGTTGAAAATGATTTTACTGAAATTATCGAATATCGTCCAATAATTAAATATTCAACAACAAAATCTATTATTGATGTTGAAATGAAATTAATTAATAAAAGTGATGGTAATATAGTAATTAGAAAAGGTGCATATGGAATGACTCCTGATCAATTATCTAAATATTTAATTAATAGAAAAAAAATAAATATTAGAAATGCTTTTAAACCTAAGATATATTCTAAAAATCAATTTAGTAAATATCATATTGATCAATTAGGAAAATCACCAACACCAGAAAATTCAATTGAAGTACCAGTTCCAGAATTATTACCATTATCTAATTATAAAAGAGTATCTTCTTCAAAAGATGGAGAGGAATCTAATTCTATTGCATCATATTATAGTATTTCTTGTTATTCAAGTCAAGCTTTAAATAAAGTTTATAAAGATAAAATACAAAACTATCATTATGTTGGTGGTTTAAAAATAGGAATTAAACCATTTGATAATATTTATAAGTTTATGATAGCATATCGATATTCAAATGATAAACAACTAGAACCTTTAGATTTGACTAATTGTAATGATTTAAAATTAGTATTTAAAAATAGTGAAACTGTTGTTGAATTTACTCAATATTTTTCAAATGAAACTGTTGCTAAGTTGGGAATGTGTCAATTTAGAGTAAATGAAAATAAATTTCAAGATTTAAAAAAAATATATAAATCAGGAAATACAATATTTTATATAATAACTACTAATCAAGGAATAACAAATGTTATATATACTGGACTTTACACAATACTTGATACTGCTACTAGTCTAGGTGATGGAAATTTATCTGATATAATAGGTAATATCGATACTGGTATTTTGGTTGGATCTGGTAATGTAGATGCGGAAATTATTGAACCTCCTAAAGAACAAGAAATAGCAATAGTAACTAGAAAAAGAGTTCCTATTACTACTGAATCTAAAAATCCTATTAAAAAAGATGGATTATCAGGATTTTCAAAAAATACCTTTAAAAAATAAATAAGACTAATAAGTAAAAGATGACATTTTATTTTTAATATATAAAATGTGAAAAGATTATCTCAATCAGATTTTATTGATGCATGTATTCAAAAACATGGAAATTTATATGATTATTCGTTAGTTAATTATATTAATATTTCTAAAAAAATTCAAATAATATGTAAAAAACATGGAATTTTTAATCAAATATCAAAAAATCATAAAGATGGGCAAGGTTGTCCAAAATGTTCGGGAAGGAATATTACAAAAGAAGATTTTATAAATGAATGTGAAAAAAAACACAAAAATAAATTTGTATATTTTATTGATTCAGATTTTGTAAAATCTGATAACTATATAAAAATATTTAATAAAGAAAACAAACTTTATTATACTCAATTATCAGACCATCATAGAAATGGTATAAATCCAACTAAGATAGAATCACAATCTTTAATTTCAAAATTAAAGATTATACATAATAATAAATATGAATATATTATAGAAAAGGAATTTTATTATTCTACTGATATAATTAAAATTATTGATAACTTAACAGGGGATATATCAAATTATAGGATAGATAGGCATTTAAAAGGAATGAGTCCTAATAAAATTACTATTTCATTTTTCAAATTAAAAGGATCGAAAATACATAAAAATAAATATGATTATTCATTAGTGAATTTTAATAAAAGTACAGATAAAGTTAAAATTATATGCCCCAAACATGGAGAATTTTTACAAAATGTATCAAACCATATTAATTGTAAAGATGGTTGTCCTAAATGCGGTGGTAAACAAAAATGGTTAATTAGTGATTTAATTGATAAATTAAATCATATACATAATAATAAATATGATTACTCTGGTGTAAATTTTACTAATATAATGAGAAAGATTGATATAATATGTCCTGAACATGGAGTTTTTTCTCAGATAGCATCAAAACATCTAAATGGACAAGGATGTCCTAAGTGTAAAGAAGTATCTAAAGGAGAAAAATATATTATTAAATATCTTGATGAAAATGATATTAAATATCATCATCAATATGGGTTTGATACATGTAAATATATAAATAAATTAACTTTTGATTTTTATTTACCTTATTACAATTTATGTATTGAATTTGATGGAAGACAACATTTTGAACCAGTGGAATATTTTGGTGGACAAAAAGAATTTGAATCTTGTATTAAAAGAGATAATTCAAAAAATGATTGGTGTAAAGAAAATAATTTGAGGTTGGTTAGAATACCATATACACAAATCTTAAATGTAAATGAGATTTTAAAAAATAATTTAAAAAATTGAGAATTTCCTCACAATCGTCCCAATTTGTATTTAATCTTCCTCCCGATTTTATACCAGCAGAAGTAATAGAATCTTATTCTCCAATTCTTGAAAAAAATTGGATACAATATGAGAATGTTTTAGATTATCTAAATTCTACAATAAAATCTGTTAGTTTTCCGGGTGTAAATTTTGAAATACCTATGCAATACCTTATTAGAGGAAAAGAAAGAATGTATAAACCAGCTAAAAATATTCAAGATATTGTTGGACATGATATAACTATAACATTCGCATCAGTTGATGCTGATATTAATTATTGGATAGTATTTGATATTTTATCTAAACATTATTTAGATGTTGATAAATTATACGTTAATCCATTTACTATAACTGCGGTTGATATACATCGTGACGGAATATATAGAATCTCATTTAGAGAAGTTATATTGACGAATTTAAGTGAGAATAAATTTGATTATGCTCAACAAAAAGTTAGTTCAAAAGAATTTACAATGACATTTCACTTTAATTTTTATGATATAGAATTCTTATTAGACAAAAGTAAAGTTCTTGAATTGGGTTCTGTTCCTACAATTATTCAAAAAATTTAACAACTAAATATTCATTATATTGTATAATTATTAAAATAATCAATTTTAATGATTCATATACTCTGGTGTACGATAAGACCTGATGTCTTTAAACAAATGCACCCATATTGGATTGGTAGATCTAAAAATCCAATTAATATCAAAACACATGTCGCTGTTAATATCGAACAGCATTCAGACACAATCAAAGAATATTTTAAATTAAATAATAATGATTTTCGTATTATTACTGTAAATACTGATAAGATAGGAGTTTGCTATCCATCCTATCAATTATCATCAACAACTGAAGGCCAATCTGGTGATATAGTTGTTTTTGCGTCTGATGATTTTTTACCTCCGCAAAATTGGGATGAATATTTAATTTCTAAATTAGAAAATCGAGAAGGTGGACTGATGGTTAGAGATGGATACCAATTACCAGATTCTTCTAATATGCAATATCCTGCTATTACAATTCCAATTATGACTTGGGGATGTTTTGAAAAATTAAATAAAACAATATATAGTCCAGTTTATACTCATATGTATAGTGATTGTGAGTTGTATATAAATTTAAAAGAATCAGGTTTATTAATTGATGAGAGAATGACAGATATTACTTTATTTGAACACCTACATCATGCTGCAGGAAAAAGAAAAGCTGATCAATTAGATGTGCAATATCATGCTAAATGGAAAGAAGATGAAGAGACTTGGAATAAAAGAAAAAATATGAAGGTAGGAGATCGATTAACAATATGAAAAAAATAAAAATAGATTTTAGTGATTTTTGGCCAGGTTTTAGTAAAACTGATAACTATTTTTATAATCTTTTAAAAGAAGAGTTTGATGTTGAAATATCTAATAATCCAGAATATTTATTTTTTTCCGTATTTGGAAATCATCATCAAAGTTACAGATGTACTAAAATATTTTATACTGGTGAAAATATAGCACCACCATTAGGATATTGTCAGTGGTCATTTTCTTTTGATTATCTAAATGATCAGAGAAATTATAGATTACCACATTATTTATTATATGATGGATATTATGATTTAATCAGACCTAAAATTATAGATGAATCTCTTGCTAAGAGAAAATTTTGTAATTTTGTTGCGTCAAATGGGAATTGTAGTGAAAGAAATACTTTTGTTCAACAATTATCTAAATATAAAAAAGTTGATTCAGGAGGAAGATGGATGAACAATATTGGATATCCAGTTGCTGATAAGTTAGACTTTCAATCACAATATAAATTTTCAATAGCATTTGAAAATAATGCTTATCGACCAGAACATCCGGGATATTCTACTGAGAAGATCATGCAACCTATGACGGTTAATTCAATTCCATTATATTGGGGAAATCCTTTAATTCATAAAGAATTTAATACTAAATCTTTTGTAAATTTTTATGATTTTGGATATACTGGGCTTATGATTGAACATATCATTGAATTGGATAATGATGATGATAAATATTTAGATATGTTGAAAAAAGATTGGTTACCAGGTAATATAATACCTGAAGATAATAAGATAGAAAATATTAAATCTTTCTTATATAAAATATTTAATTAAAAAATGGAAATATTTGATAGATTTATTCAAATAGTATCATCTAGTGATAATCCCGTTATTTTTGAATTTGAAACTTGTGATGGGCAACATACAAATGTAATGTGTAGTATTTTAAAACAAATGCATAAAAAATTTAAATATCATGCTTTTGAAGGTGATTATAGAATTATACCAAGATTTTGGGAAATTAATAATAATCATGTTAATGAAATAGTTTTAAATAATGCAGCTATTGGTAATAAAGATGATATAGTAACATTTAATTTATCTGGTGGTTCTGAATCAAGAGAAGGCCATTTTAAACAAGCTTTTTATGGATCTTCATCTATTAGAAAGCCTAAAAAAACTTTAGAATATTGGCCTGATATGACTTTTGAAGAATCAAAAGTTAAGTGTTATAAGTTTGATACTTATTACAATGATGTAAATCCTGGTATTGTTGATTTTATATGGGCAGATATTCAAGGAGCTGAGGGTGATTTAATAGATGGTGGACAAGAGGCTTTATCCAAGACAAGATATTTATATACAGAATACTCAAATGATGAGTTATATGAGGGTGAAATTGGATTAGATGAGATTGTTAAAAAACTACCAGGTAGTTGGACAGTAGTTGAAAATTATGGTTCTGATGTTTTATTAAAAAATAATGCATTTAAGTAAATGAAAAATGTAATATCATATAGTTTATGGGGTGATCATCCGATGTATTGGTTTGGTGCTCTGAAAAATATTGAACTAGCTGAAAAATATTTTCCAGAATGGATTTGTAGATTTTATATTGATAATAAATGTAAAAAAGAATTAATTGACACAATTAAAGGTAATAATGTTGAAGTAGTATTAGTAGATTCTGATAATAATTGGAAAGGAATGTTCTGGCGTTTTTGGTCCTCTGGAGAACCTGAAGTAAATATTTTCTTATCAAGAGATTGTGATTCAAGACTCTCAGATAGAGAATTTGTTGCTATTAATGAATGGTTAAATTCTGATAAAGATTTTCATATTATGAGAGATCATCCATATCATACGGTTCCTATTTTAGGTGGAATGTTTGGATGTAGAAATGGTATATTAAGAGAATTAGATATAATTGAAAAAATAAAATCTTGGACACAATTTGATAAAAAAGGTTGTGACCAAGATTTCCTAGGACAAGTAATATATCCACTTATAAAAGATAAAGCAATTGAACATTCTGAATTTAATTTAAAATTTGGAGGAGAAATAAAACCTTTCCCGTCTTTAAGAAATGATTATGAGTTTGTAGGTGACATTTTTGATGAAAATAATATAAGGCATCCAGAATATTGGAAAATAATACAATATTTATGATATCAGGAAAAGATTTTAAATCAATTTGTAATTGGAATTTATGTAATAGATATGATATTAAATTCAACATTTTAGAAATTAAAGAAGATGATTTTATCTTTCTAAACCTAGATAATATTTTTCAATATATAAAACTTTTAAAAGAAAATAAATTACCAAAATTTAATTTAATAACTCATAATTCGGATTTAACATTTGATAGTAATATTCTTAAAGAATTAAAACCATTTGTAAAACATATTTATTGTATAAATAGTGTTGTTACTGATAATTGTTTAACTAAAATACCATTAGGTTTTAGTGATAGGTTATCAGTAATAATTGATAAGGTAGAAATATTAAATATTAAAAAAAATTTAGTTTATTTAAATTTCTATCATAATAGAAATAAAGAAAGATTAGATTGTTTAGATTATTTTAGAAATTTTGACTGGATTTTTTATGAAAATGATATACCAAATATTGACTATTATAATAGTTTAGAAAACTCTAAATATTCACTTTGTCCAATTGGTACAGGACTAGATACTCATAGGTTTTATGAATCTATTTATTTAAATACAATACCGATTATTAAAAGAAATAAATTAAGTGATTTACATGAAAAATTTCCATGCATTATAATAGATAGTTGGAATGAGATAAATAAAGAATTTCTTGTTAAAAATTATGATGATAATTTAAATCAGTTAATTAATTGGAAAAAAAATAACGATTGGTTAAATCCAAAATTTTGGATAAAAAAATAAAATTATAAATGAATTATTTACAAGAATTAGGATTAAAATATGGAACAGACAAATCTAGACATACATATAATAAAACAACCTATCTTGATACTTATAATAAATATTTCTTAGAAAGGAGAAATGATATTAAAGTATTTGTTGAAATAGGTGTATTAAATGGAAATTCATTAAAAATGTGGTCTGAATACTTTCCAAATGCAATAATATACGGTCTAGATATTAATCCAGATTGTAAAAGATTTGAATCAGACCGAATAAAAATTCTTATTGGAGATCAAAATGATAATATATTTTTAAATCATGTAAAAAATTTTATAGGAGATATTGATATATTAAGATGATGGTAGTCATATAACTAAACATCAAATTAATACATTTGATGTTTTATATCCAAATATTGTTAAAGGCGGTTTTTATGTTATTGAGGATCTATCAAATTCATATGAGGAAATTTTAAATCATCATGATATTAGGAATATTTGGCCTGGAATGAAGTATAATGATCCAAATGATAATCTTAAAAATTATCGAGATGATTTTAATAATTGGATACAAAGTAAAATAAAAAGTATTGACTTACAAGTTGAAAATAATAATATTTACTCAATACACTTTCACTCTATGATTGTGGTATTTGAAAATTATAAATAAAAATAAAATAAAATAATGGGACAATATGATGAAGAAAAATTCTTGTTAGATTTTTTTGGTGAAAAAAAAGTAGGAGTTGTAATTGAGATTGGATCAGCTAATCCTGATTTAAATTCAAATTCCAAATATCTAATAGACAAAGGTTGGAGTGCTCTTTTAGTAGAACCAAACACTACTTTCTATAAAAGATTAAAAGATTTTTATTCTGAAAATCCTTTAATCTTTATAGAGAATGTTTGTGCACATATTGAAGATATAGATTCTGTAAAATTTTATGAATTTGATCAGGTATCTACAATGGATGAGTGTTTTAGAGAAAGAGCAAACAGATATTATGGAAATAAAGAATGGAAAAATTATGAAGGTGAATCTAAATATGGTTATAATGAAACTATAATAAAAGCTGTTAAGACCTCTAAATTAATAGAAAAATATTTTAAACATATAGATTTTTTAAGTATAGATACAGAAGGATCAGATATTAATGTTATAATGGGTATTGATTTTGATAATGTTTATATCAAACTGTTATGTCATGAAAGTCAAAATAATGAACAAGTATTTAATGGTAAATCAAATGTGAATCTACAAATTCATGATTATTTACTAAGTAAAGGATTTGAAAAAGTACATGAAAATATTGGTAATATTTTCTATGAAAATAAAAAAAAAATATAAAATGATAATAGTACAATTAGGAGCTAATAGAGGATTTGATGGATTAACAAAATGGATTAATGATAATAATCCTTATATTGAAAAATTAATTTTAGTAGAACCTGTGGTTTTACATCATGATTCTTTAAATAAGTGTTATGAAAATATACAAAATAAAATAATAGATTCATCAGCTATTGGACTAGAAGAAGGTGAATTTGATCTATTTTGGACTCCAAAAGATGGACCTTTATATGAAGTTGCAAGTCTTGTTAGATCTCATGTTGTTAAGCACTGGGGCGATTATGATATTAGAACTATGAAAGTAGAAGTTAGAACAATAGATCAAATCTTATCTAAATATAATATATCAAAAATTGATTGGTTATTAATTGATGTAGAAGGTTTAGATGCTGAAATAGCACTTACATTAGATTGGAATAAATATGATATTAAAAGAGTTGATATAGAGCATTTACATTTAGGTGATAAAAAAGAATCTGTATTAAAAATGTTTCAAGATAATGGATATGTCAGTACTGAGGCATTTGATTTATATGGTTATGATATTGCCTTTAATAAAAAAAGTGTGTTATAATATATAACACACTTTTTATTTTTTTACTTTTTACTTTTTTTATCAATTTTTACTTCTGTTTTATCAGAATCTTTATTATAAGTAAGGTGTAATAATTGACCAGTTTTTGGCTCTTTTTCAATTATAAATTCTGTAATATAATCATCTATCCATTTTTGGATAGATCTTTTAAGAGGTCTAGCACCATATTGAGGATCATATCCAACTTTAACTAAATGATCTTTAAGTGTATCAGAAATATGTAATTCAAATCCAATCTCTTTAGCTCTATAAATTGTCTTATTTAATTCTAAATCAACAATTTTTAATATATCTTCTTTATCTAAATCGTTAAAATAAATTATTTCATCTAATCTATTTATGAATTCAGGAGCAAATTTCTTTTTCAATTCTTTTTCAAGAACAGATTTTACATTACTACTTTGATTTTCTTCTTTATGTTTTGTTGAAAATCCAACTCCTGATCCAAAATCTTTTAGAACCTTAGTACCAACATTAGATGTCATTAATATAACACAATTTTTAAAACTAACTTTTCTTCCATGCGAATCTGTCATTTGACCATCATCTAAAACTTGTAAAAATAAATTAAATACATCAGAATGTGCTTTCTCAATCTCATCTAATAAGATTACTGAATAAGGTTTTCTTCTTATCTTATCTAGAAAATTGGCATCATCATAACCAACATAACCTGGTGCAGATCCTGATATTCTAGAAACATTTATTTTTTCCATAAATTCAGACATATCAAGTCTTAGTAAAGCATCCTCAGATTCAAAAAGATACTTAGCAAGTTGTTTAGCTAATTCAGTTTTACCTACTCCACTATTTCCAATTAGAATTCCAGAGAATAGAGGTCTATTGGGATCTTTTAAACCAACACGACCACGTTGAATAGCTTTAACGACTTTGTTAATAGCATCGTCTTGACCAATAACTTTACCTTTCATCATTTCTTGCATCATTGAAAGTTTTTTATTCTCATTTTGAGATACTTTCTGAAGAGGAATACCAGTCATCATTGATACAACTTCGGCAACATTCTCTTCTGTTACAGTTTGTCGGTTTTCTTTTGTATCTTCGTCCCATTTTTTACGAGCATCTTCAAGTTGTTTTTGAAGCTCTTTTTCAACATCTCGAAGTTTTGCAGCTTCTTCATATCTTTGACCTTTAATAACTTCCGTTTTCTTATTTTTAATATCAGATAATTTTTGTTCAATATCTAATATTTCTTTTGGAACTACAATGTTTGAAATATGAACACGTGATCCAGATTCATCCAGAGCATCAATTGCTTTATCTGGTAGGAAACGGTCTGACATATAACGAGAAGTTAAATCAACACATGCTTTTATAGCCTCATCTGTATAATTAACATTATGGTGTGCTTCGTATTTATCTTTAATATTACCAAGAATTTCTAAAGTTTCTTCAATAGATGCTGGTTCAACCATTACCTTTTGAAATCTTCTTTCTAAAGCTCCGTCTTTTTCAATATGTTTACGATATTCATCAATTGTAGTTGCTCCAATTATTTGGATTTCTCCACGAGCAAGAGCTGGTTTAAACATATTAGATGCGTCTAGTGATCCAGATGCACCACCTGCACCAATCATTGTGTGAATCTCATCAATAAAAAGAATAACATCAGGGTTTTTTTCTAACTCTCCCATAAGTGCTTTAATTCTTTCTTCAAATTGACCACGATATTTTGTACCAGCAACCATTGAAGCTAAGTCTAATGTTACAATCCTTTTACTAAAAAGAACTCTTGAACATTTTCTTTGAATTATTTTAATGGCTAATCCTTCAGCAATAGCTGATTTACCAACACCTGGTTCTCCAATAAGAATTGGATTATTTTTTTTACGTCTTGATAGAATTTGAGAAACGCGTTCAATTTCTTTTAACCTTCCAACAATAGGATCTAATTTTCCTTCTTCGGCTTGTTTAGTTAAATCTCGACTATATGAGTCTAGAATTGGAGTTTTCGAATTTAAACTCTGATTCTTCTTTTGTTTGAAACTATCATCTATATCATCATCATCATCTTGTAAAGCATTTTTGATATCATAATTTTCTTTGATGTAATTTTCATCAGAAATATTTTTTCCCATAATTTATTGCTATTTTATATTATTATATTATATCTTCATTATTATTAAAAGTTTTATCAAGTATTTCATTGATTGTATCATCCCTTCTAAGGGATTTATCGGTTGTATTTAAAACATCACAATGAAATGAGACATTAAGTCTTTTATTATTAAAATCAAAGTCTAAAGTTTTAATATTTGTACCATTTGTTTCAAAATTTTTAGAAATAATTCTGAAAGATCTACTAGATTCATATAGTTTAATAAAAAATTGCTCATATGAAGGATTCTTATTAAGATCTAAATTAATACTAATACTTGCATGTGTTCCAATAGATAGTTGAACTATACCATCTATACAATCAAATATTTCATTATCTATTTTAATTTGCATATTAAGCCATTCTTAAATCTTTAAGAAATTCTCGTAGAAATACATTTTTTTCACCACCCATATATTCAACCCATTTATTATAGTAATCTATAGATTCTGATCATTTGATTCCTTACATCTTTTTCTAAGAGATTTAATAAGCCATTTTTCATTATGTTCAATTGGTACATAAGGATTGTTTAGTGATCCTAATCGTTCAGGATTTGTATTTGTTGAACCACCATCTAATAAAATTACGGTTTTATATTTATCCGCCCATTCATTATATTTTATAAGTTCTTCTCCGCCAACATTCTTAATAAATTGTCCATATTCTACAACACCGTGAAGAAATTGTATACCTTTTTGAATTCCGGTCAATTGATAATTTACTAGTCCATACATTCTTAGTTCCATAAACATATATTATTTTTAAAGGTGAATTGAAATATTAATATATATTGTATGATCATACAAGAAAAAGTTGAGGTTAAAATTACAAATAGAAATAGAAATTTTTATAAAAATCTAAATTATATAATTAATGGTGAAAAATTACTAATATATGTTAAAGATTTGCCAAAAGTTTCTAATGTCTATGTTGATGTTAAATGTGATATTTGTAGTAAAGAATCCAATGTTACTTTTTGTAACTATCAAACCTGTTTTTTTAAATACAATCTATATACTTGTAAAAAATGTTCAATACAACATAAAACAAAAATAACAAATTTAGTTAAATATGGTGTTGATAATCCTTTAAAATCTTCAGATATTTTAAATAAAGTTAAAGAAACAAATTTAGTTAAATATGGAAATTGTTGTCCACTTTTATCTATTGATGTTATTAAAAAAACGAAGGAAACCAATTTTAGAAAATATGGTGTTGAATATGGAACTCAGTCTGATAAAGCTAAGCAAAAAAGGAAAGAAACAAATATATTAAAATATGGAGTCGATAACATATTTAAATCAGATGATTTTAAGAATAAATTGAAGCAATCAAAAATAAAAGATGGTATAATTATTAGTGATTATTTTTTAGATGAATGGAAAATTTATAGAAATGAAGTTAGAAGAATAACTAGAATATTCAAAGAAGATCTTTTTAAAAATTGGAATGGATATGATTTTTATGATGGAGAGTATATTAAAGACTATTTCAAACTACATCATAATAATAAAAAATTTCCAACGATAGATCACAAAATAAGTTTATTTGAAGGATTTATAAAAAAAATATCTCCTGATCAAATAGGTCATATATATAATCTTGTTATTACAAAAAGAAGTATTAATTCTAAGAAATCTAATTCATTTTACTATGAATATCTCTAAACTCATTTAATATTATTTTAAATTTTTAATTTTAATTGAAAGACTTCTATTACTAAATGGTTTCATTCCTGTAACTTCAATAAGAACTAAGTCTTTTATGAATTCTGGAGCAATTACTTCATATTCTTCAGTTGGAATTTCAATTTCTGCGATAATTAGTTTATATCCATTATTAAATTCATCAACTTCCCATTTAAGATCGCCATCTTTATAAATATATCTTACTTTTTTTATATACTTTGATTCATTAGGAGTTTTATAACATCTAGTTTTAAAATCATTAAATTGTTTTAAAGTCATTAAATACTCCTCTTCTAGATTGGATATTTTTGAGACATTCTTTTTGATTGTGTGTATGTATTTAAGATCACCATTTGATGAAGACCAACTTCTAGCTCTTTCCCAAATTCCTTCTTGGTTTTTAAAATAAAATTGATGTATTTCTACAATTTGTTCTGGTTGAACTTCTGGTAAGGATTTCAAGAGAAATTTGCGCTCAATTTCTAGATTCATTATTGATTTCTATTTTTTATATAAGTTTCTACTCTTTCAAATATACGACTAATTATTAAAAGACCAAATGTTAAAAATATTGGAAATAAAAAAGAGCCTATAACTCCAATTAATATTCCAATTGCTGATACTATCCATATGAATGCAGCAGTTGTTACTCCAACAATTTTATCCTCATTTTTCATTATTACACCGGCACCAAGAAATCCAATTCCTGTAACAATCTGACCAATGATTCTGGTTGGGTCTATATTTGGATTTTCTTTTGCTAGATAAAATGATATTGATGTTAATATAGTACAACCAACACATATTAAAATATTTGTTCTTATACCTGCAACTTTTTGTTTAATTTCTCTATCATATCCAATTATTAATCCACAAATAGTTGCTATAAGTATTTTAGGAATTAGAAATATTATTAATTGGTTAAATTCTGTATCTATAATCATTTAAGTATTTATAAAAAAATCCCCCTCTTATACGAGGGGGATTGTGAGTTTAATTCTTTGAGAAGAAGATAACAAAAATGATATCAATTAAACTCAGTGATTTATATTAATATTTTTATAAAAGTTTTCTTTTAGATCTTAGGATATAAATACCCAAACCAACTAATGCAAGAGCTAAAATATCTGTTCCTAATTCTGCTGGGGATTTTGGAAAAAAATTAGATCCATATAACTTAGTTAGATAAAACTGTCCAATTATAGTACCTACGATAATTATGATTCCAATAAACTTATTCATTATTTCTTATTTTTTATAAATATACAAAAAATAAGATACAAAAAATAATATATAAAATAAAAAATTTATCCATGAATAAAATCAAATCTTTTGGAAGTTTTAAAATAAATGAAAATATTGAAACCCCAAATAGAGAATTAACTCTTTATAGATTAACATCTCATCCAGTTATTGATTTATCTAATCCAGGAGAATTTTATTTTTCAGATTCCTCAAAAGTAAATCCAGATTTTTTAGATAATAAAAAATCTAATAATTTTTACCTAATAACAGTAAAATGTAATTCTAGTAATATTGATCATGATAAATCTAAATTAGAGTGTGCTAAATTAAATTGTGATTGTGTTGTTGCTGTTAAGGATGATAAATCATGTGAGGTTATTTCGGTAGAACCATATAAAAAGTAAATATAAATGAAATACTTAAAAATATACGAAGAGTTTAATTCAAACAGATATGAATTACATTGGGATAAATTTCAACAATGGTTGTCTCAAAAAGATTTTGAATTATATGATGGTCAAGATGATTTAAAATCTAAATTTATGGAAGTTGCTAATGATGATAGTTTAGCAGTTGAAGATAAGTCAAATGAAATTTCTGCTTATTTAGATGAAAAATGGGGTCTATATGACGCATATATGGATGTTGTTGATTATCTTGAAACACTATTCATGGATGAAGATGAATGGAATGATGGTGAATATGATGAAAACTACTAAAACAAATATGAAATACTTAAAAAGATTTAATGAAAATGAATCCAAAGATTATGATTTCTATATAACAACATATGACACACTTGATAAATTTGTTGTTGGTGCTTATATGATAATTGGTGAATCTGAGAAAACAATAACAGTTCTAAATCTTATAGAAAAACAAGATATTAAAGGATTTTATGTTGATAATAAAGAGCCTTATACATTCATGCCTTTTAAAACTATTTTACCTAAATCCCAAATAGAAATTTTAGATTCCGTAGATAATATGGAAGGATTTAAATGGATTAAAATACCTTATTGGTTATTTAAAGATAAACCTGGTTTAAAAATACAAAGAATTAGAAGACCAAAAAGATTTTCTAATAACTCTACAATACATACATCATTAAAGTCTGATATGATTGATGATGATGTTAGAAAATATTTAAGTATTACTGATAAAGATCCTAGAAGTATTATAAATTTAGGTTCAATTAGTAAATAATTTCACCATCAAAACCTAATCTAACATTTTTACCATCAAATACAAGAGTTTCTTTAATATCAGAAGGTTTAAATGTATTTTTATGATAAACTCTAATTGGTCTTCTAAATTGGTCTTCTGGTGGCATATATACATAATTAAAACATTCACATCCTCCACCGTATCTTTTCCAAGATTTAGTTATCATAAAATTATCACCAATTAAATCTTTAATATGAAAATAAATAAAATTATCTTTTGAATAATCATTTACTGGCATTAAAGATACAAGGCCTACATCATTAACATTTACTGAATTAGACCAATCTAAAAAATTAAATACTTCTTCTTTATTATCAATATATCCTTTAATTAGATTACATCTAAATTGAATTTGATGTTGATCTCTTGCATTATTTTTAATAACATCTAATATTTCTTCTGATGAAGGTGTTTTAGTTCTAAAAATTTCATCATTTAAAGTATCATTATAATGATGTCTAGATAATTGTATACGATCATATAATTTAGAAATTGGATCTTCCATTAATTGTCTCCATCTAAATCCATCTGTATTCATAGATAATTCAGCTTTTGGTGCCCATTCTTTTGCTAAATTTGTTATGCTTAAAAAATTATCCCAATATAAAGTTGGTTCACCACCAGATACAGCGACTTTAGTAATTTTAATTTTAGATGTAATTTCTTTTAATACTTCAATAAGTTTTTTCTCATCATATTTATTAGCATCATCAGCATATGTACAAAACTGGCATTTTGCATTACAAAATTTTGTTCTTATATAAAGATGAACATATGGTTCTTGTATCTCTTGAGCATCTCTTTCAAAAAGATGACAAAAATGTGTTTTTAATGGTATATTTTTACCAAATAATTCAATACTTTCTAACATATCTTATTTGTTATTAACAATGTGATGATGAAAAAGAAGATGGTGGTGTAGGTTTTTTAATTTTGGGTTCTATATTATTCTCTGTACAAAAAATTAAATATACTGGTTTTTCAACATCCCCGGTAGATATTAAATCCTCTACAGCATCATTGAATTTTTTCTCAAATTCTGATTGAATTGAATATCTTTTTTTATAAAAAGCTAATAATTTTGATAAAAGTTCCTCTTGTTGACTATCATGTAATTTTCCCATAAATGGTAATATTTTTTATTATATATTAAAAACTGTCTAATGATTTTTATAACCATTAAAAAATTTTTGATATCTCTTAATGATAAAAGATTCTTTAATGATCTCATATCCTTTACCAATCGGATTTAATCCATATCCCAATTCTTTAATATTTTTCTTTAAACTTTCTAAATCACCACCTTTAAGGTATAAAAGATAATTAAATCTAGCATCAGTTAATTTATTTCCTGATTTAGTAAATTCATCTAACATTAATTTTGCAAAATTATCAGGATTCATTTTTTCAACACCAATAGATTTTTTAAATTCATCTAATGAATAATCGGTACCATTACAATTTATAACTCCATTATTAATTGATATTTCTAAATCTTCATCTTCGTGCCATTTAGTAAAATGATATTTTCTTCCGGGTTTAAAATTTTGAAGATAGTTTTGATAACTTCTAACTTCATGACATACGAAATAAAGATCATCTAATAGTGTGAATATTTTTTCAAATAAAATTTGATCAGAATTTAATTCACCAGAAAAATCAATATCTTTTCTAGTATCAATTTCATATTTATTATTAATTTTTCTTTTAATTGGAAGTTCTTCCCAATTAATATTAACAGCGGCTTTAGCTACTTTAGAAATATAATTAATATCAGCATATTCATTTTTTTGATGTTCATTCCAAACACCAACTGATAGATTAACAATTTCTGGTACAATATTAGAAAAGAAAGCACTATCCGTATAATATCCTGTTGTATCTTTTTTGTAAAAAACTCCATTAGATTCAAATTGTGAAATGATGGAATCTGCAAAATCATCAGAACAACAATTTTTACCCAATTGTCTTGTTATTAATTGATCTTTTTCTTTTCTGTCAAATGATATAACTTTGTCAAACTTTTTAAAAAAATCTTCATTATCTTCTATTGCTAGTAAAGAACCATGTGGATAATTAGAATGAACTGACATTTCTTCACCTATAAAGAAATAATAAGTACCTGGTATATTATTTTCTAATAAATAAAAAAGAACAACACATCCAGCTTTGTTATCACCACCTAATATTGTAGTTCCATCAGTTTTAATAATATCTCCTTCAATAACATGATTTACTTTCTCCCTTTCTTTACAGGCGGTATCCAAATGTGATGTAAATAATGTTTTAGAATTTCCTATTTCATAATAATAGTTTCCAATATTATCTTTTTTCCATCCAGACGGAAGCAGAGGTTCTAATGTTTCTTCATATCCAAAAGGTACAGTATATTCCGTTAATTTAAGAAACAATTCTTTGAAATTCATATTATTTTTTATTTTTTAGATTCATCACCACCTGCGGCCCTTTGGGTGCGTTTCTATTTTAATTTTATTTTTAATTTTATCTAATATATATTATAATCATCTAATGATTTTATCTATTTTCTTTTGACGTTTAAAAGCCTTTTCATAATCTTCAAATTCTTTTTGTTGTAATAAAATATCTTCACCCTTTTCTACATTTGGTCCCACACTATATGTAAAAGTATGTACAAGTAGAAAACAAATCAATATTATCGGAGTTGCAATAACAAAAAATAAATCATCATATAAACTATCTATTTTAGATAGGATAATAAATGCTTGAATAATAGCCCAGTATTTAAATAATTTTTTCCAGTTTAGATTATTCCATTTTCTTCTGATAAGAAATGATGCTGCAGCACTATTTTTAAAAATAGACATTCTTAACAATATGAGGATAAGAAATATTACGATAAGAAATGTATAAATAATTATTAATTCACTATTATTATTCATTAATAATTATAATTCATTTATTAAACGCAATGATTCTTTATATCTTTGATTCCAATCTCCACCAATCTCCACAAAATTACATTCATATTCTATAAGATATGATTTAATCACTTCATAATGTTCTAATCTTTCTTCTAGGAAATTTCTTGTACCATCTTGAACTCCTTTACAATCAGGCTTCAATAATAAGTAAAGATCATATTTAGGTTTAGTTTTTAGAGCGTTTAAGAAGTATGGTTCGACTTTCTTGTATTCATCAGGACAATACATCTTTGAGAAGATATATGTCGTTATATCTTCTGTATCAGAAATCAAATATTTTTTAGAATGTTTGATTAACCAATCTTCTATTTCCTGTCGGCCTTTTGAAATAGGTATAAAATCATCAATATTTATTGAGTTATTAAGCTCATATATTAATCTACCATATTCTGGAACAAAATTAGTTCCTAAATTATTTGATATGTTTTTAGATAATGTAGATTTACCAACAGATTCCGGCCCCATAATTGCAATTCTTTTTACGAAAAATGGTTTCATAGTTTCTGGAATAAATTCCCAGCTTTTAAAAGGATCACTTCTAATAATAGTTGCAGATATAGGAACTACTTTTCTTTCTTGATCAACCAATACATGTTCAACCCCAAGATACCTAGCAAAATCATCACCATATTTTTCAGAAGTGAATACAGCATCTAAACTATCAACTTGAGAATAAACAAGTGGTACCCAATATGAATAAAATTCATCAAGAGTTTCACATTCATAATCATAAGCGGGCAAACCTTCATCAGAAACACTATATATTTTTATATTATGATTATTTAAATAAGTATCTACTATTGCCTTATATCTAACATGACCAGGAATGATCTGAGAAGAATTATAAGTCATTATAACATGAACAATATCTGAATATTTTTTAGCATAATCAATTATATATTTATGACCCTTTGTAAAGGGGTAAGCTTTCATTATAATAAGTGAGTTTTTATATTTTTTCATTTAATTATTATAAATTAGTTTAAATCTAATTTCACCAGTTTCAGTTAATTCATTCCAAGAATCTAGAGGTCTTGAATAGTAAGAACCAAACAATATTGATTGATAATTTACTAATATTTCCTCATTTTCTGTATGTTTCGATAGAAACATAACTTGATAAATACCACCTTTATAGTGTTTATATCTTCTTCCGGGTTGTGGGTAATTTATCATTTTAATGATTTATTAATATATTTTAATTTCTCAATAGGACAATCAATATAATCAAAAGATTCAATTAAAAGTGATAGCTCTTTTGAAGATTCTTGAACGATATCATTTAGATATCTTGATTTTTTTATTGATTTAGATTTTAATAATAATTTTTTATTTCCATTAACTATAGATCTCTTAACAAATAATTTTATTTGTTGTTCATCTAATCCTTTGATTTGTTTTTTAAATCCCATTTTTTATTTTTTTCCAATTTTTATATCCATAAATCGACATCACCAAAAATATAATATAAACTAATGATGATAAGTAAAGATCATCTTTTAAAAAAAGAATGATGTATAATATATCTGCTAATATCCAAAAATACCAAGCTTCTATTTTCCTAAATAATAATAAAAACATTCCAAATATACTAAGTGTTGCAGTTATTGTATCTAATACTGGGTGAGTACTTTTAATAGTTAAATATGAAATTATAAATAAAGTAGGTATTAAATAGATAGATATATTGAAAATTTCTGTTTTTTTAAGATATTTAATATCATTATTCTTACCCCAATTTATCCACGCATAAATAGATTGAATTAGAAATAATCCTTGTAACCAAAAATTTGCAAATTCACCCTTTGTATAGAAAACACATGAGAAAGCTATAATACCTATTATACCAGTAGGCCAACATAAAATATTATTTTTTGATGTTAACCAAACTGATATAAGACTAAATAATACAGCTACTATTTCCATTAAATATTTATACTAAATGATACAAATATATTTCTAAGTGCTCCCACATAATAGGCTGGAGAATTATTAGTTACACCACCTGGTAAATAATATTTTTGATTAATAAAATTATTAACATTTAAATATAAAGAGGTATACTTGCTTTTAAATCCAGTATTAAAATTTAAAATATAATAATCTGGTGTTGTCAATTTTTCATTTTGAGTGTTATCTAAATATGTTTTAGAGACATATCTACCATTAATTCCAAATATAAAAGATTTATATTTAAACTCTATATTATTATTCATAATAAAACTAGGCGTATAAGAATGATTTAACCATATTTCACTGTTAAAAAATCTATTATATGAATAATTTAAATTTGTAATTAAACTTATTGATTTATAAGTATAAGTACCATCTACTTCTATACCAGTTCTATAACTTTTATTAAAAGGTTGTCTAAGTAAAAGGCCAATATAATTAACATCACCATTAGATATCCTTTCATTTTTAAAATACATACCGTAAATATTAGATGATAATGATAGGTTTTTCTTGATAAATTTTGCACCTATTTCAAAATCATATACTTGCTCTGGTTTGAAATTAATAATAAAACTCTTATCACCAAATCCTGATGATAATGAATCACCTACTTTAGTTAGATGATCATACCCTCTAAACATATCAGATCTTGTTACTTCTCTATTAGTTTTAGAGATTGAAGTCCATAATTCATATTTATCAGAAATATATTTTACACCAAATTTTGGATTAATAAAATTCCAATTATTGGATAAAATCGATTTTGTTGAGTCACTTTCTTGATATTGAAATTTAACAAATCTATATTGTAAATCACCAAAAAAGTTCCACTTATTACAATTATAATTTAACTTACTAAAAGCAATCCCATCTTGTTTGAATCCAGTATTTGAATACCAAAGAAAATCAGGTAATGAATTATCAGATAATCTGTGTCGTCTTTGATAGTAATTATAATTTAATCCAGTATTTAATGTAAATCCATTTTTAGTATAAATCATATTAGACATAACACCAGTTTGGTATGATTGTAATCCAAATCTACCAAGTGTTGTAGAATCTAAAAAAGAGGTATAAATACCATTTATATTATTACCATAAATAGAAGTATTAAATTTGATATTAGATTTAGAATAATTAACCCAAGTAGCCGCAATAAAATTTTGATTGAAATTATCAACTTCTTCTGAAGAATTGAGATTTGTTCTATAATCTTTATCAATTAAATCTTTTGTAACTGGTAGCCAAGCCATTTGATTAATAGATTTTCCTCTAAATCCATAAACTTTAATAGTATTTTTACGACCAAAGTATCCGACTTGACCAAAAAATGTTTCACCATTTGTTCCACTATTTTTTCTAAATCCTGAGGAATTTAATTTACTATAACTAAAAGAACTTGCAATTTTCGATTTTCCAAAATATCCTGTATTATACTTTAAAGAAACTTTATCAGATTTAAAAGAACCAGCTCCAGCAGATAATGTTAAACTTGACTTAATAGGAGGTTCAGTTTCAAAGTTAACTGAACCTCCAATAGACGTTGTTCCATATTTAGATGTACCAACACCTCTTTGTACTTGAATCTCAGATATATTATTCATGAAATCTGGCATATTACTAAAATAGATACCCTGATCCTCCATCTCGTTTAATGGAATTCCATTAAGAGTAAAATTTATTCTTGTTTGATCAATTCCTCTAATTCGCATATATGAATATCCATAGGGTAATCCCCCATCAGATTGAGTAAATACACTAGGCACATATCTATTTAGAGTAAAAAATGGATCATTACCTTGATAAGTTTTTTTAATTGAATCAATTTTTATTACACTTATCGTAATTGGTTCATATATTTCTGTTTTAATACCTACTACTTGTAATTCATTCATAGTAAATATTTTTATACTATCCTGTGATATGCCAATAAATTTTAAAGACAATAGTAGTAAAATTAATAATATTTTTTTCATTTTCATTTTATAACTTGTTCAACTTTAATAAATTTATATTCTGAATCAAATGAATATCCTCTAAGGATATTTTTCATTCCTCTATATTCCTCTTTATTTCCAAAATTAAATGATATTCTATTAGACCACCAATAGTATCGGAAACCTTCTTTTTCTACAAAATTTCTCCATCCATTTACATCAAATGATATTAATTTACAATTCATATTTCTACACTCACAATCAACACAAACTCTGACTGGTCTTATATCTATACGAGATACTTGTGTCCATGGACTAGATATTTGAATTCCAGGAAAAGTATCAATTTTTAACTCTCCAGTAAAAATATTTCTAGTTATTGCAATTTGTTGAACATTTGTCCAATGTATAAAAAATAACCAGAATAAAAAAATAAAGGATACTGACATGATCAATATCCTTGATAATTTACTTAACCGAAACTGTGTCATTTTTCGAAATGTTTGTTGTATCATTTTTTACTATGTTTTCGTTTTTTAACTCTTTAGTTATCGTAAGAAATGGATAAGATTTACTTGAAGGATCATATGCGTAAGACATCATAATATTTTCAAAAATAGGACCCGAATAATCTTGTCTACCATGCCAGGATATAAGAGTTTTAAATCCTTTTGGATTAAATTCTACTAATTTACAATTTAAAACTCTTGAATTTGCATTAATGCAAACTTGCATAGGTTTCATATCAATTGTGTTTATTCTTTCAATAATTGGCCATGCAAAAATGTAACCTTGTTTGGGTGTTCCATCTGAGTTTAATAACTCAAAAACTTCTCCTGTAGTAGCGTCAAATTTGAAACCATATTCAGTGTTATCAATAAATGTGAAGAATAAACCTCTTATAATAAGAGAAATAAAAATAAGTGATACTAATATAGATCCAAAAGTTAGTAATCTTTTTTGAAGGGTTGTCATAGTGTTTGCCATAGGTTTTATAATTTATTTTAGTTTTAACAAATATAAGGATTTAATTTAAAATTTTATCAAGCTTATTATTTCTTTTTCTTTGAGTTGTTCCTTCAAAATACATAAATAGATTAGGATTATCTATATAATTCTCAAGTATACTTGAAAACCCAAATGATTGTGTTTGTGATTTATATAATAACTTATTATCAATAATATAATAATAAGTATTTCCTTCTTTTTCACAAATTATATCTTTATAAAGAACATCACACCAAACTCCACTAAAATTCCAATTAGACTCTGTATCATCAATTATGCTTGAAATAAATAAGACTACAAATAAAACTATAAAACAAAACCAAGATAAAATAAGAAAAAAACTAGTATTATCTGTTGTTGTTATGTAACCATCTGGTGATATAATCTGAGCTTTATCAAAGTGTAAAACTTTATAAATTCGCGCGCCTTCTTCAGAAGGAATAACATAACAAATATTAATACCATCTTTAAATGTTGAGACAACTTTTTCTTTTTCCTCATGATGAAAATTTATATTTAAAATTGGATATAAAAGAACAACTAAGCAAAATATCATAGTTATTTTAACAGGATTTTTTTTAATGCTAAAAAGAATAAATCTTAAAATTCTTTTAAATGTTATCATAAATTTTCACTAATTAAATTTTCAAAAACCTTTTTTAAATCAGAATTTAATTCTACTTCATAATCATCAATGAAAACATTAACAATTGATATATCAATAGAATTAATATCAACATCATAACTAGGTGGTGTCAAATAGTCACCTTTATCATAGAATGTTTTACCATCTACAGTAATTTCATAGTTAACAATAATGTCAAAATTTTCACATTTAAATGACATATATTGTTCAATTGAGAACGGACCGTCTTCACAAATTTTATCATAAATTTCATCATTTTTAATGAAATCACCATCTACTAAATTTGTAAATTTGGGATTGAATGTTATGAAGTCCATAGTTTCGTTGTTTGTTTTACAAAAGTACGAAAAATTATTATAAAATAAAAATATATACTAAAAATAATGAGAAGAAATGACAAAATCACCAAGTGGTAAAGCAAAGAAAAAACTAGGAAAACATTCTAAAAAGAAACATTCAAATAGTAAAAACTCTAAGAACTATAAAAAGTCTTATAAAGGTCAGGGAAGATAATAATAAACCCCTAATATTTAGTGGTTTATAAAAACATTTTAAATAAAAAGTAAATAATAGTAATTGAAGATCCTATAACAAGTGTCCATTTACCCACTTGGTTAAGCTTATAAACAATTTGTGAATTATCACAAACTCGGTCATATGATTGACCACTAATTTTAGCAAAAATCCAAGTTATTGGAACGATCGCTGCTGAGATGATTGCAATAGAGATTAAAACACTACTAAATAATATTGCAAGTATAATAATTAAAATCACTAATAGTGAAATCACACTACTGAGTGATGGAATTCTATTTTGATTTAACATAGTTTCTAGTTTTGTGAATTCAAATATAGATAAAATATTTGAATTCACAAAACTTTAAGTAATCTTTCTTACTTCTGAAAAAACACTTTTTCTTGGATTAAGAACTTTTTCAATATAGTTATTTTTCTCATTTACAGTTGTAGTAACTGAATCAACTTTCTTTTCCGAATATTTGGGAGTAGGATTTTTTCTCGAATTATCATACTCTTCTTTCAGATTATTATAGATATTCTTTATCTGATTTTTTGGAACTCCAAGATTTGAAATAAAACCCTCAATGGATTCTGTTGGAATTTCATGAAATTTTTTACCAGTAGCTAAAATAGCATCTTGTGTTATCGCTAAAATTTGTTCAAATGTTTTCATATTTATTATTTAGATTGAAATAACACGATTAAATCCTTCATCGTGTTTTATTGGTTGATATGATGAAATCATATTTTTAATAACATGTATAGGTATACTTTTATTTTCTTCAATTGTTCTTTTCTTATCACGCATTATATACTCTTCATCTGAAAGAATAGGGAAAATAACAGCAAGTTTGTAATAATCTTCATCAAAGAAGGAAAGATTATATCTTCTTCTTTTTGAATTCATGTGTGTCATATCAATAATAACATTTTTACCATCATCAGATGATTCTTGAAGTTTTGAGATTAATAATCTATCTACTTCTTTTTGATCAACACTTCTAAATGCTTTATTATAATCTTCATTTCCATGAAGATCAAGAACAATTTGGTCTCGGCTAATTATTGTAACATTAGAATCAATTTCTTTGATAAATTTATCACAGAAAAAAGATTTTCCAACCAGAGGATGCCCTACGAGAATTAACACGTAAGGTGATTTTAGGTTTTTGAATTTAGTTAAGTCCATTGTTTCATACTATATAACACAAATATAGTTAAATTTTTTATAATTAAATAGAAATTTTATACTTTATGATTATATCTCGCCCAATTAACTGCAATTATTGTTTTAGCATCTCTAAATCTAGTTGTCATTAACTCTTCACGATCCATCTCAATTGTATCAATTTCTTCAAGTTCTCCGGGAACTCCTCCACCATCACCAATTTTATTGGATACTTCACAAAAGTAAATAGTTATTACTTCACTTGATCCTCCTGGTGACATATAACATTCATCAATTAATTTGATTGAATCAGTTGCATATCCAACTTCTTCTTCAATTTCACGTTTCATTGCATCTCTTGAATCTTCTCCTGGTTTATCAAGTGTTCCTGCAACAATTTCAACAATATCAGATGCAGACCCAGGTCTCCATTGTGAAATAAGTATATATTTTTCTGTTTCTGTGTTATAAAGAAGTGCACCAACAGCATTCTGTCGAACCATAAGTTCTCTTACACCTTGTTTACCAGATTTTGTTTTATAAGTTATCTCGTCTATGTTAAGATAACCTTTGTATTTATTTTTACGATCTATAATCATTAAATTTATAATTTTTTACGAATATAAGAAAATTTTCTAAATTATCCTTCTTTGTGACTATCTTATTCCATTCATCACAAATAGTTTCAAATGCTAAAAAATTTACCAGTAGGTTTTTATAATTTAATTTTAATATTTTTTCTTGTTCTTTATTTAAATTCCATTTTAAAGGACAAAGATTTTTCATAGTTTTAATCTTATCCTTATCAACAAAATGAGGATAAGTTTTACATATTAAAGGTCTTATTTCATAAATAGAACACTTATCATCTATAAGAAATTGACAAACCTTATCAGGATTATTCAAACAAAGAACCCATTTTTTCTTTTTACCATTTTCCCATAAACTAAATTTTGGAACATATCCAAATGACTTATTATATTTTATTTTTTTAATAAATGATAAATCTTCTGAAATATTCAAATCTTCATGGTCTATAAACACATCATAGTTTTTACAACATTTTGCTGTACAGCTTGAACAAGGAACACTCATATATGAGTGTATATATCCTATTTAAATTTCATTATAATAAATTTTTGTTTTTAATAAATTCAATATTTTTTATTGTTTTTTATTCTAAAAACACTAAATGGATTTTTATCATCCGCTGCTATAATTCTATGAAATCCATCAATAATTTTGTAATTATCAATATCACCACGAACTATTCCTCTAGGTAATTGATGTGTTTTATAATGTTCTAAATCTTCCATCTTAACATTATTGATATGATTCTGATTTAATTTCTTAAAGTCAATATGATTCTTATAAATTGAAATAAGTTCAAATTCACAATCCTTTATATCATCTAATATAAATCCATACTCTAATTCAAGAACATATTTTAATTTTTCAGATAAGGTTTGTAATTCAAATAATTTTTCACATTGTTCATTAATTTTAAATAATAAAGAACCATTAATAGAAACATCATCAATTTCCTCCCCATAATATCCAGAACAAATATTTAATTTCCAAAATTTAGTATCAAATACTTTGTTTATAGAAAGTATTCTATAAATACAATATTTATCAGTTATTTCTCCACCATATAAAATTTCTGAAATGCGAGATTCACGTTTTCTTGACTTTTTATCACCAGATATAAATTGAATGTATATTTCATCAGTTACTGAAGATAAATTAACACTTTTTACATAAGCATCTATTATATGACCACATCTACAAATACCATCATCATCACAACCGGAACTCTCACATGAAAATTCAGTATCATAATAATATTCAGTAGAATATGTGTAATCAAGTTTTAACATTCTTAGGCTTAGTCTTATAGAATCTATCTTCTATTTGTTTATAGAAATAAAATTCTTTATTTTTAATCTTTTTCAGAATAATTAATAATTCTTTATCTTTTATTTTTCGCCAATCAAGATTTAATATTTCTTCTTCATTATATAAAAATCCTTTTCCAAGACGATCAATATTACCAACCTTATCGTTAAAGTAGAAAAATCCATCATGAGAAAATCTCTTACAATTTTCATTATAATTTTTAAGTATTTGTGATATTAGATGTAGTCTAATGTAATTCATAATATGTAAATAAATTAAATCACTACACAAATTTACAACCTCTGTGTAGTAAAATTAACAGAGATATTAAAAAAGATAAAGTAGAATAACCAGCCTTCTGTTTTTAAACACACAATTTATCTATTGTCCTCTACCTCGACATCATCGCGTTGCTCACCCGCTAGTCTGTTTTGAGTTTAATCCTTGATAGTGCTAACGACTTATTAGGTCTCCTATCTTAAGCAAAGATTGGCTGAGTTTCCTCACATCCATTTCTGGGTAGTGCTGTGCGTCCTCTTTTTCTTTCTTATACAAATATAATAAAAAATTTAATATATAACTCATGAAATATTTATTTATTTTTCTAACGCTATTTATTATAAGTTGCAATTCTACTAAAAAGTTATCAAATAATTCTACTAAAAAGTTATCAAATAATTCTACTAAAAGTTTAAATGGTGGCAATTTGGATCCTAAAGAAGTAGAAGAAGAGGTTTTAATGCTTGAGAACAGAAGAGAAGTTTATCCTACTATAAAACCAGAAATTAATCAAATACCTCAAAAACAAACTACTAAAAGTGATAATACATCAAGTATTATTAATAGTGAAACTAATTTAGGACAGGTTGTTTATAAAGTACCTGATACTATGCAAGTGATGAAAAATTATGAGTTTATTGTCAGAATATCAAAATCTCAAACAAATGTTGAAATAAAAAATAATCTAAATGGTAAAGTATTTCAAAAGAATATTAAAACATCAAATAAAATGAAGGTTGAATTAATAGATCCAACTGGAAATTCTTTCAAAATAACACCAGTTAATGTTGAAAATCAATTTGTTGATTCTACTTACACAGAATGGCGATTTAATATATCTCCTTTAAAATCTGGAAACAATAAATTAAATTTAGTTATTTCTATATTCAAAGAAAATGATATTAGACAGATAGTTTATTCAGATGAAATATATGTTAAATCGAATCCTAAAGCAGAAATAAAATCTTTTTGGTATGATAATTGGAAATGGGTATTAGAAAAAATTTTAATACCTCTATCATCATGGTTCTTTGGTATATGGATAGGTAGAAAAATTAAAAAGAGAAGAAGATGAGATATATTAGATTATTTGAATCATTATCAAGTGATAGAAGAGCTTTTAAAAATTGGTTAATCCAAATTAAGGATAACAACCATTTTGATGAAGAATTATTCTCACTATTCATCAAACATAGACCAAAACTAGAAGATAAAAATATTTTTAACTATAAAAATAAAGAATCTTTAAGTCAATCGCTCGAACAAGTTTCAAAGTATATTCCCTTAAAAAAATTTGAAAAAGATTTAAGAAGCTGGAAAAAAATTGGAATTAATTGTGATGTTTTATATCAAGATGAAAATTATGTAATACTACATTCAAAAGACTTCAAATCTGAACAAAAATTATCATCAGGTTGTAAAATATGTACAAACAGTAAAGTAATGTATGATAGCTATATGAGATCAGGTGCTTATTTCTTTGATATTTTAGATCTTACAAATAATGAAAGATATTTTGGAACATATAACGAAAGTGGAAAATCATATAATATAGTAGATAAAAATGATCATATGTTTATAACAAGAAAATGGGCAGGTAAAGAATGGATATCAACCAGACCCAAGAATTTTCCGGAGAAAGATATAAATTTCGAATTTATTAAAATTTGTGAAAATATATTAGAGAAAAGGTTTTTGAGTCAACTTTCTTTTGACTTTACTGATTGAAACCACAAAAATTATTTGTTGAAAAAGAAAAGAAGGATTAATCCTTCTTTTCTATAAATTCATCATATTTTTCAATAATTCGTTTAGATTCTCTTTTATTCCAAGCTTTATTAAGAAAAAGTAGCTTATTTCTATCAATTCCACAATTTCTATTAGAAATATTACCATCATTAAATAGTGAAATCATTTCTTCCATACTTAAAGTTTTATACTTACTATCAAAATTAGGATCCGGATGTGACCATCCAAATTTTAACAACCAGTTTAATAAAGCATTTTTATTTATATCTTTATAACCATCAGTAGTTCCATTACCACTTCTTTTTGATAATTTTTTACCTCCTTCAAAAAGTAAACCAGCATGTATTACTTCAGGGAAAGTTTTATTTCCTTCAAATTCAGATATTTTATCCCAAATTATTTTTTGTTTATCAAGATTTGAAATATGATCTACACCACGAATAATGTGTGTAATATCATAATCATAATCATCTAGAATAGAACAGAAGTTATAAGTTGGGTATCCATTATTTCTAAGAATAACCATTTTATATTCACCCATATCAAGTTCATATCCATTTTCAGTTTTGAATCCAATCTTCTCTGCAACTTCTTTATAACGATCTAGTCTTTCAGATTGTTTGAAAGTTAAATCATAATCAAGACCAAAATAATTCATTTGATCATATATAAAATCAATATATTCTTGTTTATTTCTTTCTTGATCGGTATCATCAATACGTAAAATAAATTGACCGCCATTGGCTCTAGCCATTAAGTAATTTAGAAGTGCAGTTCGGAGATTTCCAAGATGGAATTCTCCGGATGGGCTCGGAGCCATACGTGTTTTCATATAGTTATCTTTTTTTTTATATATTCTACAAAGATAATAAAAAATTATCTGAATTTTACATTGATTCTTTTTGTTTTTCTCAAATGTTTGAATGAATCTAAATTTATTACTAATCCAGTTGTTGTTAATACCGACCCAGTAACTATAAGTCCTGTTCCTATTTTAGTATCATTTAATTTGGAATAAGGATTATTATTAGTTGTATTCATAAATACAAGACCAAATCCGTTTAATATAACACCAGTTATAATAAGACGGTTACCTTTTCTATGTTGTATTCCAAATTTTTCAATACCGTTGAGTCTTAAATTTATTTCATTATTAGTAGGAACTTTTAAAGTATCTTGTGCATTAGTAATGAAACTAAATAACATTAGTGACATTATTATAATAACTTTTTTCATGTTATTTGTTTTCTTTTTCTTATATATTCTAAAAAGATAACATAATTTTACCAAATTTTTTGATTCTTTAATTTTAAATTTTCACTCCAATCTTTAAATACATCTTGTCCTGTTTTTACCCACTGGTTCCAATTCATTCTTAATTCAATTGTATTAAATCCTAAAGCACTTCCATTATTTCTTAATACATAAGACACAATACTTTCAGCCTTTATTGAATGGTGATTATATTCATCTTTACCACATCCACAAGCAGTGGATCTACCATTATCATATTCCCAAACTAATGGGATTAATCCACAATCTTTACACGGTAACCACCATTGTGGATCTTGAACTTTTATATAAGAGTTTATAGCTTTATATTTTTTACGATACTCATACCAAGTATTTTTATATTTAATTTCTTCTTTTTTTCTAATTAAATTTTTAAGATAAGTAATATCAATAGATTCTAATCCTGCAAAATCTTTATCCGGAATAGAATTTATAAATTCATCTCTTGTTAATTCTACAAGTCTTCGATTTGGTCGAGATTTAATATGGTGTAATGCAGAACTTTTATCTTTCCAAAATTTAGCACAATGAATATATTCAGTCGGTTTACTCGGATTATGATATGATAATTTTATATCATCTCCAAGTAGCTCAGATAATTTATTATCACGAGCGACTGATTTATCTTCTATAACTACACAATAGAAGGTATCTTTCTTACCAAAATATATATCTAATTGATTATCTATATTATTCATTATTTACCAACTATTTTTTGTATTTTGAGGTTTCTCAATTCTTTTTTATAGAAATCTGAAATACTTATGATTCCCGAATCTGGAATTTTTTTAGTAAGAATTCTTATAAGAATATCATCAGATAATCCAGATATATTAAGACTTAATTTAGATCTTTTAGATTTTTTAATATGTAAAGTATTTTCATTAAAGTTATAAAACTTAATCTCTCCATTATTAATTTTACTATCTAATAAGGATTTAATCTTTGCTTTGGTAAAAATATTCATCTTAACAAATATAAGTATTTAAATTAAAAAACCTCCTAATTTAGGAGGTTTTTTAATTTCATTCTGGTAATATTAATTTTAATTTTAAATTCCTAATTACTCTTTTATAAAAGTTGTGTGATTTTGAATTTGAAAAAAATGATTTTGCATTTCCTGTCCAAAGTGGTTTTTCTAAAATTCTATATTTATCATTAAGATAATGTGTAAATGATATCATATCACCCATATGATATTTTTTTAAAATATCTAACATCTCTTTATAGTGTGGTAATTTATTATAACTACCAACAACATTAATTAGATCTAATTCATTAATAATTAAGAAATTATAAACTGCCTGAGAACATTCTAGTATTTCAGAATCTGAAGTTCTAGGTAGAATTTCAATATTATTTTCTGATTTTATAAAAGGCATTACTTTTTTGCTTCTATTTTAGAAATTTTATCTCTTAATTCAGCAGCAACCTCATATTCTTCATTTGAAATTGCGTCTTCCATCATTCTACGTAAATCATCAATTGATATAAGATTTTCTTTATTTTTATTCTTTTTATTTACTTTAGTATCTACTACATTTCCAGTATCATCTGTTTGTATACCACAAGATGCCATTACTTCTTCAGTAACATATAAAACACAATCAAATGTTAAAGATAATGCTAGTGCATCACCAACCGTTGTTTCAATTTCTAAATCGTCAATTCCATTATTTGTTACTATACGTGAGTAGAAAATACCTTCTAATACTTGATAAATACATGCTTCCTGACAATCAATTCTATATCCATCTGCTAATGTTTTAAAAATATCATGTGTTAGTGGTCTTGGCATTTTTAACGCTTCAATTTTTATTGCAATTGTTTGAGCATCTTGTGCTTTTATAACAATTGGCAATTTTCTATGACCGTTTACTTCTGATAAAACAACAACATACGCATTAGGTTGACTTTGTGAATACGAAAGTCCTATTATTTTTACTTCTCTTTTCATTTTAATATTGAGTTAATTTGAAAAAGCCTTTGATATAGAATATCACAAGCTAAATTTTCACGTACCAAATGTAGTAATTCTAAATTTGATTTCAAAATTTTTGTTGTAGATTTTGGTATTTTTTTTGAAAAATCTACAATTATAAAATTATATTCATTATATTTTTTATAATTTTTAAGTTTAGGATCATTTGAATTATTATTTATTATACTCAAACTCTTATGTTTTATACTCAAACGCTTAGTAATGTATGATGATGGTACTTTAAGATCTTCAATTAATTGAATAATAAAACATAACTTTTTATCCTCTAAAAATTTAAAATATATAGGATTTTTTAATAGTAATGGTAAATCACGATCATAAAATAAAATCTGACTTAAAGGAGGTATTTCTGAAAAATTTAATAGTTCTGAATATTTTTTATATTCTTTCCATTCTTTCCATCCCATTTTAAGTATAATATTATAATTTAGTTCAAACATATCACTAATCTTATAAAGGTTTTAATTTACAATTATCAAAATGCCATTTTTTGGCATTTAATTTATCTATCTTTTTATTACAATGGGGACATTCAACTTTTTCCATTTCTATTCCTTTATTCCAAGCCACCTGAACACCTTTTTTACCTTTATTCCAAGGCTCGGTACCCTTCGAATGGTGTTCCTCAGTTTCATACCTTTTTTTAAGAGTTTCAGATCTTTTTTGTTTTTCTTCTTCTTTCATTGGTCCTAATTTTAATCCTTTGTTCCAGGATTCCTGCAATCCTGTCTTTCCTTTATTCCAGGGTTCTGTCCCAATTAAATGGTGTTCTTGTTCCTCATACCTTTTAATTAGAGATTTTGAGATTAATTTTTTTTGTTCTTCGCTCAAAGAATCTAATTTTTTACCTTTTGACCAAACTTGAATTTCTCCCGATTCATATTTTCCTTTTAGTGTATTAGATATTTTCTCTTTTGATTCATTAGATAAAATTCCTGCACTTTGCCCTCCCGTTTTTAAATTGTAATTAGAATAGTCACTTACCCAATATTCATCTACATATATTTTTTCTTTTTCGAGGAGTTCTTGATAGGAAGAACAAAATTCTAAAATATTTCTATGAAAGTTTTCTTTTCCATACTTTTTAACAGCATTTAAAAGAGCTTTACCACTTCCTAAGTATCTGTCGTCTAATTTTAGAGTTTTATGTATACCTCTATATTTTTTACCATTTATCAAATTTGATGTCTCGTATAATAATATAATAAACCATTTTAATAAATATTTTTAAGTATATATAAAAATATTTATTTCTCCTGGGCAGCAGATTAATCTTGCAACAAAAGATCAGCTGCCGAGGTAGCAGCAAATGCAATATTTTTAGAGAAGACTCGATAGTTTAATCCCTTCAACCAAGGAACAAAAGCTCTATAAGCTAGATTAGATTTATTTTTTGAAACTCCTCTTTCATTTATAGTTCCTTCGCTAGGATTAAAATCAACATGAATATCAACAAGATTATAAATATTATTTCTTTCAAAATCTGTAAGAGTTAAACTTCTAATAAAAGAATCTTCTTGATGGATTGGTAGATGTTCATATTCACCATTAGCTTTAAGTAAATGAAATTTATATCTTTTTCTTTCGATCTCAGTTAAATCTTTTCTTTCATAAAATCCATTAAGTTCTTTATTTAAAAATTCGGCAATATCATGACAATATTGTGCTTCTTTCTGAAGTCTTTCAAAATTATCACGAATTTTTTCCATATTTTCTCTAAAGAAAACAACGTGTGCACCATTTCTTATATCTGTATTATGAAGCATTATAGTACAAGCGTATATAGTTCTTTTTCTTTTTTGAATAGAATCACACCCAACACTAATTGTTGTTGTTGGATCATTTTTTACATAATCCTTTAAATATTCTACTATATCAGTGATATGTTCACCACCAAACCTTTTAAATCTATTTTTAAACATTTTATAATATATTTATTTTTAATATTGACTTTTTAACTAATTCCGGTGGTATAATAATAAATCCACCATCTTCTGTTGTCATTTCAAATCCAGTTATATGAAAGTTTTTTGACATTTCAACAATATTATCATATTGCTCTTGATTAACTTCTAAAATTTCACCATCAAAAACACCATACTCGTTTATTATTTGTATTTGTATTTTCATAGTTTATCTATAAAAAAAAGGATCCTTTGTTTTACAAACAAGGATCCTTTTTAATCATTTTATACCTAAGTAGTATTAGTTACCAGGTTTATTGATTCTCTTGATTGTTCGTAGAACATCTTCGAATCCTAATAGGAAGGTTTTAATCTTCGGTTTAGAACTATCAAGGTTATTATCAAGGATAAATAACAAGTAGGCTGTTAACTCATCTTCACCAACTCCTTTAAGGAAAGAAGTTACATTAGAAAGTTGTTTCTCAGTAAACTTACCAAGATCCATCTCTTTAAGAGATTGAATAAGTTCGGAATTCTTATCACGATTATACTTTTTCAAGTCATTCGCTACACGATCATAGTTGTTGATAATATCATTGATATTAATGTTCAACATATCTTCACAATATTGTAGAAATTTCATTGCTGAGTTTCCAACATATCCGTTAGCCACTTCTTTAAGAATTGGAAGGAATTCACGTGGCCCAGATCCCATACCATAATTAGATACGATAAAATCACTTAAGAACGTCCAAGAACGAGGAGTAGCGTATGCCTGTGATCCTTCGGTAGTTTTATACAAATTTTCTGGGTGAGCTTGTAAGTAAGATACAATCATTGAGTGTACATTATCTTTCGCAAATCCATCTACCCACTCTGGAAAAGATAACGTGTGTTTAACGTGAATTAAACGATTGTTCAATGCTGAATCAAACTCTTCAACATCTGTACCATCTTCGTCTCCAAGGTTACCAGAAGACATCATTAAAACAGTGTCATTAAATTTAAAATTAACACCAATTTGACGTTCAAGTAAAATTTGAAGAGCTGCGTTACGAACAGATTGTGAAGCTCTATTTAACTCTTCAAAGTGAATTATTGTTGGCTGTTTATTAGCTTCGATTGCCCAACGAGGAACAACAAAGTCAAGACATTTAACTCCCTCAACATCGGATACATTAGGATATAATCCTACGTCAGTTTCATCAACCATTGATAAACGAATATCCATGTATCGGAAACCCATTTTCTCAGCGATTGAACGAGCAATTGCTGATTTAGCAACTCCTGGTTTCGCTGTTATATACAATACCCCAGATTTACCCCACATCATTCTTAGATAAGAAGTTTCTCTTTTAGTAAGAGTAGGTAGTTTTTCAATAAATGCCTGAGGCATCATTTTGTCTTTAGTCATATTTTTTATTTTAAAATTATATCAGTTATTGTTTATCAAATATAAAAAGGGTTTTTTTACTAACCAAATCTTTTTAACTTATTTTTAAATTTATTATTAACCTTTTACTACTTCTACATTTTTAATAGAAATAACTGGTTTTACTTCTTCCATCACTTTATTAACAGAACCATATTTTTTCATCACATCAATTGTGCCTTTTGCCACAGAGAAGGCTGTTACTGCTTTAACGATTTTGCCTTTATCATCATCTGATATATCATCACAATTCTCGATTAGAGTTGATAGAATTTCTCCGTATTTTTCAATCATTTCATTGTCAAAAGCGAAAGTCGTTTTTTCTTCAACGATATCGTCTCCGTATTCTTCTCTCAAAGATTCTGCCTTTTCAGGTGAAAGTGAAATATACTTATCAGATGGTACAAACATTACTTGTGCAGTTTCTCCAGCAAGAACACTTTCTAACATTACTGACCCTGGATTTTTACCAGTTTTTTGGTACATTTCTGACCATTTTTCTTTACCAAGTTCTTTAACTTCATCAGAAATCATATCAGCCTTAGCTTTATCAGATTTCATACGATCTTGTAAAATTTCAAGATTTTGAATCTTTTCGAAGAAAGATGCATCTTCAATTTTTATTCTTACTTTAGAATCTTTTTTCTCTGCTACCTTAGTAACTGCTTTTGATTTTGCTTTATCGAATAATGATGCCATATCTTTGAGTTTGAGTTTTAGTGTTTGTTTGTTTTACAAATATACAAATTTTTTATAAACTGCCAAAATTTATTTTAAATTTATATTTTCTGTTTTCTTGTTACAAATATAAACAAATTATTAAACTTTAAAAATCATCTTCATAATCATCTTTATAATGTCGTCCTGTATAATCATCATCAGAATCATCATCAAAGTCATCAAAATCATCATCAGAGTCTGTTTCCTCTATAAATGGATAAACCTCTAATTTATCGAAAATTTGACACAGATCTTCAATTTCATCATCTGTTAGATCGATATCTTTTATTTTAAAAAGGTATTGATCCTCAGTGTTATATTCAATTTTTCCATCTTCTACTAAGATATCTAGTTTTTCAAATAGTTTTGTTTCATTTGAGCATTCATCAAATGAATAACGTGTAAAAAGTTTTGAACTCATATATTTAATTAATTATTTTAATATTTTATAAATTTCAGTTAAAGGTAACCTAGGAATATCAGTAAATTTTTTATATTCACATAATATAAAGAATTTATCTTCTAAATATCCTATATCCATAATTATATCACCACATAATATTTTAAAATATTCATCATCGATAGAAATTGGAATAATCTCTAAATCTTTAGGTAAATCAAAGTTTGGAATTTCTCTAACGAAATTAAAATTCTCTCTCTTATAAAATTCTTTTTTTAAAAGTTGTAAAAATCTTGATCCAATTTTCATAACTTCATTTTTTCTAACACCAAAAACATCTTTACTATAGAATCCTAGTGTAATATGAAAATCATGTTCATTTAACTTAAATCTATTTCTAATAGATTTAAGTTTTTCACTTTCACATACTACAAAATAAGCAGAATTAGTTGATTTAGTAGCTGTACCAATTCCCAACATATGTAAATCATCAATTGGATATTTAAATATTGATTCTAATGAATTTATAAACTTATCCATACCCATTTCTTTGGATAAACGATTATAGTCCATAACATTTATAACTGTAATATGCCAGGACCCATGATCTCTTTCTTTCTGTAATTTTGTATATTTTAGATAATTGTCTTCATCTAATACCTCTTTTAATTTAGTTAAAAAAGGTTCAACGATTCCTCCGTCTATTATTAGACCAAGGTAATTATTTCCCGCTATATCTTTTAGAGTTGTTAAATAGTATATCATTATGACTATATATCTTTTATTAAGAAAGTTTAAATATAAAACTTATTTTAATAAAGTTACTGATCCATACTTAATAAAATATTTAGAATTTATTTTACATATAATTTTATAAACATAAACATCATCTTGTACTATTTGTTCTTTATATTTTCCATCCCATCCATAATTAGGATTATTAGATACAAATATTCTCTCACCCCATTTGTTAAATATTTCTAAAACAAAATCTTTAGGATCTACCTTACCAACTACTTTAAATGTATCATTTAAATTATCATCATTTGGTGTAAATGCGGAAGGTATCCAAATTAATTCACAAGGCTTAGATTCAATTATTATTTTTTTAACATCTCCTTGGCAACCATATTGGTTAAATTCAACTACACTTAATACAAAATTTGTATTTGTATCAGGAAATAAAACAGTTACTTTATTATTATCTTGAAATAATATTGATCCATTACTTAAATTCCAGTTGTAAGTTGAACCATTATTAAAATCTACATAGAATTTTTGTATCCTATCAACAGAATCACAGTTATTATAACTAATGATTTGAGATTTAAGATTAAATGAGAAAAGAAGTAATAGAGTGACTATCAATTTCATTATTTTACCTAGTATTTTAATTATATATTACTAGGTAAAATAATGGAAAAGCTTACTCCCTGTAAATTGGTGAAGTATTAGGGGTTGGGTTTACAATTATATTAATATTTGCTACACCAGAACATCCATTTGGATCATTATAAGTATATGTTACTGTTTGAGAACCAGCTGATGGATTAAAAGTATTACCAACTACACCTACACCAGAGAATACACCGCCTGCAGGATTTCCAACTAAATTAACGATTGGATCACCAGAACAAAAAGGACCAACTGGATTTATTGTAACATTCGGACCAGTAACGACATCTATTATACAAGTAACAGGTAAACCAATACAACCTTGTGCATTTGTTTCTACAACTTGTAAAGTATAAGAACCTACGGTAGAACCCCAATTAATTAATATTAACGATGATCCTTGACCAGAGACAATTGCACCACCTCCAGATAAAGTCCAGTTATATGTTGAACCAGGAGTATTAGTTACAAAATAATCCTCATTTTGTGTGTTAATACAAACAACATCTGGACAAACTTGTGTTTGAGAAAACAGAGTAGAAGATATTAAAACAAATAGTAATAATAATATTTTTTTCATAAAATATATAATTTTTAGTTATATATTGAAAAGTTCAATCCTCTGTAATTTTTAATTAAAAGAAAGTTTATATATACATTTATGGAGCATTTAAGAAATTTTAAAATTTTTGAATCAAATGAAGATGATGAAGGTTCAAAAATTTACACTGGATTTGAATATTCTTTTAATGATATAAAAGATACTTTATGGGATATTTTATATTTAGGATTTACTATAAAAGAAAGTGAACATGAATTATGGTCAGAAAATTTTATTAATACTACTAAAATGACTAATCAAGTCAAAACAAAATCTTTTCAAGAAATTAGAGATAGTATAAACGATTTAAAAAATTGGAACTTACCAAAAGAATCAATCGTAGAATTAAGAAAAATTACTAAAGAAGATTGTAAAAAGCTAGCAGAAATAGCCGAAACAGGAATTAAAACCAAAGAGTATATGGAGGAAAGATACTTGGATTTAGATGCTATTGTTGTTAAATTTAATTATCAAAAATGGTATGATAAATTAGAAGATGAATATTAATTCTTTTTAAATATTATAGTAAATGATATTATTTCATTATTTTTTATAAATTCAATAGATAATTCTTTATTTTTTAATAAATCATCTGATGCAAATGATCTACTTTTTATTGAAAAATTTTCACCACCGACTTCATATCGTGTATAATCTCTATATTCTAAATTTACAGTTAGTAAATTACAGTCTAAAGCAGATTCTGTTCTAAAAATAGCATTTATAAATTCTTTTCTTCTAGAATCATCCATTATAGGTATAATGGAAGGAGATGTATTTTGAATGCTCATTATTTTAATAAAATCTCCAGATTCTTTAATATTTATTTCTGGTCCCCAATAATCAAATACATCTAAAAATATATCTTTTATATCATTATCATTATCTGATTTAGTACTGCTAAATGATGGTAAATTATTTAATCTTATTTTAAATGAAATTCTAATAAAATCAGATTTAATAAAATCGTCAAAATTATCATTACCTTCTATTGTATAATTATTTGAGATATATCCAGTATAATTACCATTTACCAATCTATAATTACCCAATTCTTTTAATAGTTTTTGAATATTTGATTTGATATCAATAAATTTAAAAGTATTGTGTTTTTTACTTGGTATTTCCTTTTTATCAACAGACCATATCTTACCATTTTCATCATCTAATTTAGCTATTGTGATTGTAATTTCACCATATTCACCAATAGCCATTGATATATTTCTATCATTAGATCCTCTACTACCATATTTAACTCTATAATAAAATCCATCTGGTAACTTTGAAAGAGTATTTTTTATAATTTCTTCTGTCTCTTTTTTAGATTCGAATAATTTAAATGTTTTTAAATTCCTCATTTATCTTCTGTTATTTTTATAAGTTCCTTTACTCTTTCCTTATTTAATTCACATTCTTGAGCCGTTTTAATTAGTAATTCCTTACCACTTTCTGAAGATAAAAGTTTTTCAAATGTATCAGAATTTGAAATCATTTCTGATAAAGTCCAAAAAGGACCTAACTTATTTCTAAGTTTAGCTTGAGCAGACTCTATTGAGAAGTCGTTATCATCTTCATTTTTTATTGATTCTGTAAATTTTCTCATTTATTTCGATATAAATTTGTTAATGAATCTGATACTTGTTTATGTGTCATAAAATTTTCAACAACGCCAGTAGAAGATTCTTTAAATTTTCTCATTTAAATTTTTATTTTTTATAAACCAATTCTGGATACATTTCTTTTACTTTTTCTAATCCCTCCTCTGAATATCTCTTAACTCCATTTTTTGAGCTAACAAATTTTAAAACATAAAGTGGTTATTTTCTTTTTTTGATTTTGCCCAATAACTACCATGGTCAAAAGGACCACCGCCTAAATTACCACCTCTATAAAAAACACCATCATAAACTAAACCTGATGTTACTATTTCTCTTTTAACCAATCCTTTACCTAATGATCCAAAATTATTTTCAAATTTGGTGAATTTAAATTTATGTTCTATAATCTCCCAAGAACTTTTATAGGTTACCTTTCTATCAATCAATTCATTTTCATGCCAGGGTAGAACAAATTCTAAAGTATGTTGGTAAAAATCACCATTCGGTGTTGTAGATTCTATAATAGAAGCAGAATCTATTGCTACTTTATTCAAATCATCTTCAATATAATTTTCAAATTTTTTAATCATAACATTTGTTTAAATTTTTCTATTTCTAACCTCTTAATTTCATCACCTAGAGCCTTAGTTTTAAAGCCTTTAGCCATCAAATCTTCAGCAGATACACTAGGAACATAATCAATAAATCTAATAAATATTTTGTTATGTATTTCGCAAGTATCTAACCAATCAATAATTTGAGCAACTGTGCAATGACATCTTACTTTTCTCTTGTATAATTCAAGAGCATTATCAGTTGTTAATTTTAACAAATCAATCAAAAATACAACTATTGATGCAGTATCTCCATCAATTTTATAATTTTGTATCATTCTAGTTTCAAGTCCTTTAGTATCTTCAAATTTGAATAAGTTAGCAATATATGATGTTAATTTATTTGCTTCTTCAATATCAGTGTTTATTTTAGAACTAGGAAATACTTGTTGCCACATATCGAATTCATTAAAAAATTCAAGATATTTTTTGTAAGATTTAGCTTGTTTAAAAGCTTTTACCATTTCTTCCCAAATTCTTTCTTGTGATACATCATCTTTAATACTTACTCCTTTTAGTCTATTATCCTTTTTAATAGCTTCAGATGTTTTATCATCAATTTTACCACCAGTTCTAGCAGCAAATCTAAAAATTCTTAAAATTCTAAGTCGATCTTCTATAAATCTTTGACTAGCATCGCCAACAGCACGAATTATGCCATTTTTAATATCATCAATACCACCAACTAAATCGATAATTTGTTTATTTTTAATATCATAGAATAAAGCATTGATTGTTAAATCTCTTCTTTTACAATCGTCTTCTATCGTAACATCGCCTCCCATTTCGACCTTTTGATCATCACCTTTTGTATCTCGACCACCTGATATATCTCTTCTATAAGAAGCTATTTCATATCCTGTTGGTTCATCTTTAGTAAAGATTCTTAATACTCCAAAATTTTTACCTTGTTCATCAGATACGTTAAATCCCCTTAATATTTCTTTTGACTCATTTGGCAAAGCATTTGTTACTAAATCATAATCCTTTGGAGAAATACCTTGTACAAAATCTCTAACAGCACCACCTACCAAGAAAATATCTTTACCTGCTTTTATATAAGCATTAGAAATTTCTATAATATCATTTGGTATAGGAATATTTACAGATATTCTATTTTTAAGTCCCTCGCAAAAAAGTTTGTATTTAGTTATCATAATTCAAATATACTATATTATTTTGCAATAAAAAAGTCTTTATATGTAGATTTACTTATATCATTTTTAATATTATCCATTTCAAAACCATAATCAATGCTTATATTAAGTCCTTGAATTATTTCTTTCTGAATCTTATCATATGCATTATCAATATCAGTGTGTGCACTTGGATAAAATTTACCATCCTCAAATATATTTACTAATAATTTCTTTAAATTATTTGCGGTTTTTCTATTACCAACTTGTAGATCGTCTATTTCATAAGTGTCCATGCTAATACCTTTAAATTTAACTTTTTCATTTTCAATATCATAATCTACCATTATCCAAAATGCCCAAATGAATCCATTATAAAAATCATATAATTTTGTTAATCTTGAATATTGTTCATCATTCATAGGTATGATTCCACCACCGAATGAAAAAGTAATTGAATTATTTTCTCCATCATTCCATGATTCAGTTATTGAATCAAGTTCTGGTATTAGTGCTATATAAAAAGTTTCTGGCGTACCACCTTCTTCTAGGATAAAGTCAAATTCTCCAAATTCTTTATAAGTTTCAATTTCTTTTTTCCATCTTCTATAATGTTCTTTATTTTCAATTTCTTTAGCGTGTTGTTTTAAATCATTGGATCTTCTTTTAGCATCTATGGCCTTTCCTTTTTTCGGAGATTCTTTATCTATTTTATCCAATTTACCAGCTGCTCTTCTGTAAGTCCAAGGATCTAATTCCTCATTGAATCTTTTCAAATGTTTCATTTTAAAGTGTTTAAATTTTTTAGTGAAAAATCATTTTTGAGATCCTATTAGGATCTTTTATAATTAATCATTTTAATATATATTTAAATGATATACTTAAAATTTTTTGAAGCATTTAAATATAAAAACTTTACTTTACAAGATATAATTAATTGTATTAAAAGTAAGGGATTTATTTATGCCACTATTATTAATAATTTACCAGATAATGATCCAGATATGGCACTTAATCCAATGAGTGTTGATGATGATGGATTAATTACTGTTGAATTTGATGGTAAAGAATATGAAGTTGAATTAAAAAATGTTGATAAAATACAATTATAATGATTAATAACTGGAAATTATTTTTAGAATCAAATAGTAGAGATAAAGAAATACTTGATAATATTAGAGATATTCTTATCTCTCTTAAAGTAGATCATTCTATTAGAGTTTATATAAGAAAAGAATATGATTTTGATAGGATTAGAGTTGATTTTATAATAGAGGGAGAAATAGGATTAGATGAAGTTCAAACAATATCACATTTAGATAGTTATTTAAAAAGTGAAGAGTTCATTACTTGTAGTACAGAGTGGGAAAATAAATTACAAAGCAAAGTTGTTGTTCAAAGAACAAGTGGAAAACTTACTCAATATTCTATTAGTAAATTAATAACAATGTTAAATGATTTAAATAAAGATGTTATTGATTTGACTAGAATTGATTTTGCATATTATATACCAGATTATCTTTTAGAGAGTGATATTTTTAAAATAGGAACTTCAATGAAATTATGATTAAGAAGTGGAAATTATTTTTAGAAGAATTCGATCCATTTGATGGTGATCCATTTAGAGAAGAAATTCTTAATAATGTTAATGATATATTATCTGGATTAAAAGATGATGGTCTTGAAATAAAATATAGATATGGAATAGATGACGTTAATGTTTTTCTTGGAGCAAAGCCACATAACAATTTTGATTTTATGATATTTTGTAAAGACTATGGTTCTAGAGTTAAAAAAGATAATTACATAAAATCAGAGGAGTTTAATTATATTCTACATCTTCATAATTATTTATTAGATGAAGGATTTGAACCAGTTGGAAATAATATTCTTCAAGAATTAGATGTTAAATTTCATATAAAAAATAAAATTCTTATTTATCCTATAAGTAGATTAAAATTTTGTATGGAAAAAGGGATTCGGCCGCTACTTAAAATAGATTGGATTAAGTTCTCTTACAAATTACCATTTGAAAAATGGAAAGGAAATTATAATAAAAATGATAGATAAATTTAAAAGTTTTTTTAAAAAAAGAAAAAAAGAAAAAAATAAATTCGATCCAGAATATACAAAAGATGTTATAAATGATATTATACTATCTCTTGATGATATTAAAGGAGTAACTATTTCTAAATCTAATATTGTTACTCAAGATAGGATTGACTTATTTAAAGTAAAATATCATTTTAACTTGACAAATACCGATCTAGAGGAATTTAAAAACGAACTATTAAATTGTAAATCACATATCGAATCTGAAGATTTAATTATTAATGTCTCAATTTCAAAGAATAACTCTGGTACAATAAGTATCTATACCCAAGAAAGTTTTAAGTTTTTTAGAAACACTAAACTACCCAATGGCGGTACTTTTGACAAGTTAGAATTTGATGATATTGGATAATGCCGTTAAATTACTAAAAATTAAGGCATAAAAAACCTCTGATTATCAGAGGTTTTAGTTATTAGTGTGTATTTTCTAATACAATTTGCTTAACCTTGTTATTAGTTCTCGCAATAGGTACTTTCGTACCAACTGAAATCATTAATATTCTACCTTTTAGTTTTGAAATATCAAGATTATCACAATATCCATCTGTAAGTAATACAGTATTGAATTCATTGTAGTGTTCAACTACATAATCAATAGCCGGTTGCATTACCGTTCCTCCCAATCCCAAGATTTTCATAGTTTCAAGTTTTTTCTTACTCTTGAAATTTTCAACCCAATTAACTTGTGTATCTGCTTGGATGAAGTTGATTTCGATATCATTTCGATAAACATAAGAAAGAACTCTTTCAAATGTACCTTGACCACCCATTGATCCACTACAGTCAAGTATGACATTTACTTTACTCTTAATCTTACGATTACCTTTCAATCCTGGAATCTGACGACGATTTGGCTTAACAATTGTTTTATGTTTTATATGTCCAAAAATTATATTAGAAACAGAACGTTTGATCTCTTTTAAGTAATCTTTACGCTGTTTACGAAGTTTATTAAGAGTTGTCTCAACATTACCGGCTGAAAGTCCACGGGATGTAAGTCTATCCATAACGTCACGAACCATTGCTTCACGCATTTCTTCAGGTACATCATCACCAATATGCTTGTCAAGGTATTCACCTGTTCCATTTTCTAAATCTTGGAATATTTGATCTGTACTCCAAGTATCGATAGGATCACCTTTACCAGTTGGATTTTTACCATAAGGTCCGTATGATGGTTTGCCAGAAGCATCTTTTCCACCTTCATTACCTGTTCCACCACAATCTGGGCAAGATTCACCTTGACCACCTCCACCATTACCGTTCTGTCCTTGACCTGGCTGTTGGCCTTGACCCTGGCCTTGACCCTGGCCTTGACCTGGCTGTTGGCCTTGACCCTGGCCTTGACCTGGCTGTTGGCCTTGACCTGGCTGTTGGCCAGGCTGTTGGCCAGGCTGTTGGCCAGGCTGTTGGCCAGGCTGTTGGCCAGGCTGTTGGCCAGGCTGTTGGCCAGGCTGTTGGCCAGGCTGTTGGCCAGGCTGTTGGCCAGGCTGTTGGCCTGATCCTCCTTTATCATCTTTCTTACCAGTACCATTACAAGTTTGGCATTTTGAATTCTGGCATTTACCTTCTTTTTGTTTCTTTTGGAACTTATCTTTCTCTTCTTTTAAATATTCGTATAATTCCTCGAATATAAGTTTACCAGTATAATCTTTTGGAACGAATAAAGCCATGTTTTTACCATCTTTATTCTTAGGAATTTCTACGAAAGCGTGTGAAATATCTTCCCAAATAACATGATTGATAATCATGTCTTGAGCGATATTACTCAATTTATGTTCGTATTGTCCAGTAATAGTTCTACGTGGGTGATTGAATAGAAGGTGAAAATCCTCATGTATAGTAATGAAGTTTACCTCTTTTTGTGACATATCTTCAAGGAATTTTGGAGAATAGAAAAAATTCATTCCTTTTGAAGTTACATTTACTGCACAAGTTCCAATTGAATCTTGCTCATGAAAACTAATATGCAAATTAAACTCTCCGTAATATGGAAGATTTACCTTCGTATCAATAAGCATTGTCTGAATTGTGTTCAGTAATTTTTCGTGTATGTTTTTAACAACCATGTTATGTTTTTATTTTATTTACAAATATATGTATAAATATTTACTTCTCAAATTAAATTAAGCTGATAATGCTTCTTTATAATCTTTTTCTTTGTTTTTAAGTTCTTCAATTTGAAGAGGAATGTTTTTAAGCATTTCAATAATATGATCAACTCTATTTTCTTTATTATCCTTGAAACAAGAACTATCACAAGATGAACCAGTTGGTGTTTTTGTGCAGTATCCGCAATAGTTTTTAGTAGAAATTTCTTTTGTCCAATCAATCATTTTTATAATTTTTTAATTCATTTCACCTAAAATAGATTTCAAATGTGATGCGACATTTGTTGTTTTTGAAGATTGTTTAGTCTTCATTCTTTTTTGAATTTCTTTGTTAAATCTAGTAACAATTATTTTAGTAAATTGGTCTGGAAATGGTATTTCTACAAATCCTGATAATTCTTTACTATCATTTTTATATTCTACCAAAGATATAGTATAAATTTCATTATTAGCTGATTTATTTGGTCTAATTATAATTAAATGTTTTTTATTTTCAATATGAAAGACAAAATCTATATTACTAATTACAAGTTCTGTTTTAGGATCGTTTATCATCCTCATACAGATATCAAATAAAGGCTTTTGAATCTCATTCAGTGTTACTCTATTATCCATAGTTTTGGCTGCATTTTTAAATCCTTTTCGGATAGTTACAATCATTCTACGGAATCTATATACAAACCATCTTTTAATTCTTTTTTTTGTCATAAAAATTATTTAATAATGTTTTCAATTTTAATATCTCTTATTATCTCTACTGGTAAAGAAAGGTCTTCATTAAGTTTAAATACTTTACAAGTACCTGGTACGTTAACAATAACACTGTAGTAATCACCCCTTGGTGCTTGGTGTTGAATATAATCAGTTAAATCAATATCAGTAATAATTTCATCATTTACATTCATAGCACCAATTCCAATTGTTCCTTGAAAGTTGGATATAACAACACCTTCAACTAATTCATTCATTCCATATTCAACGATATCTTTACCTCTTGTTGAATAGAACTTTTTATAATCATCAAGTGTTACAACAGATCCGAATCCACCACAATTAAGTGATGTATTTTCTTTACCATCTATATAAAGTTCAAATGAACTTTCATCATCTGTAATTTTAAATTCTGTGCCCATATCTTCATAATGTCCGAAGATAACAATATCAGTTGGTTTATCAAATGAAACAAGTTCTTTAAATTTTGTTTCAGATTTTGTTTCAGATTCAATGTTTTCTAAATGTTGTTCAGCAATTGATTTAATACCTAAGTTATCTGCCATTTTAATAATTTCATCTTTCATCTTAGTCATATCATCTGTTTTTTCATCTTCTTTACTTTCATAAGAATTAGAACCACTAACCTTATCAAAATCCGGATTTTGTTCAAATCCAATTCTTATCATTTTATCAACTAATTGATGCCAAGTCATATCACCTCTATATTCGAATTCACAAGTTCCAGTCATAATAACTTTACCCATTACATCAATCTTTTGAATCTTTTGATAAATTTCTTTATCCAATTTATTTTTATCCTCTTCTGGGCCTTGTTTCTGAACCTTGATCGTGTAGTATCCTTTAGTTAACATATCAATTACTACTGGAGTATTTAGTTTTAAAATTGGTGCAATTTTTTGAACAACTGCAACTAAATTTTCATCAGGTTCAATACCAGTTTTATTTTCAGTTGAAACGAAAAAGTCATAACCAATTGGTGATTCTTTTGGTTGTAATGATGTAAGACGAGTATTTAAAACTTTTAAATCATCTGAAGATGATATAATTTTAGATTCTGCTTGTTTAACATCAATTCTTAACTTTGAAATTTCTTTCTCAGTTTTTTCTATACGATTTTTAAGTTCTTCAACTTTTTCTTCATTCATTTTCTCAAATGCTTCACGCATATATTTTTGTGACGCAGTTTCTTTTATTTCTGGTGATTCTTTTTGAATTTCTTCATCTGTTTCTCCTTCAAATTCTCTTTGAGTTTCTTCGTCTGTTTCTGAGCTAAAAAGTGCATCAAGGATAGACATTCCTGTTTCAGAAACAGTAGTTTGTTTCTCTTCTTCTTTATCAAATAGTGAAAATAACATATCAATTGGTTTTTTGTGTTCTACTTCAAGATAGCATGGATTAGCATCTTCGTCTTGGAATTTAAGATCAGATATTACAAATTTTTGAGTATATCCTGTAACATCACGTGAATCAATATCATCAACAAATCTTTGAATCATCTCTGGTGTTGATAAATTTGTATCTAATTCTTCAAAATTTATAGTATTTTCATCACAAATTGTAATTTTGAAAATAGCACCTTCTAACATACCAGATAATTGTTCACCTTTAATAAAAGCAACATTATTCAAAAGTCTAACTCGACCTTTTAAACCGGTAATAAAATTTATAAATTTACGTTTTGGTTTGTATTTACCAATAACTGGTTCTTTAACTTCATTTTCTTCATCAGTTTCACCAAGCTCTTTTTCAATAGATTTAGAAACTTTATCAATATTCTCTAAATTCTTTTTAGAATTTAAAATTTCATCAATTGTTGATTTTTTAATTGAAACCCCTGTATTTTGTACAGTATTTGTGACAGTTGTTGATGTGATTAATGGTATTGTAAAACAGTCTTCTCCAGAAGAAGGATCTTCAAAAATTTCATTTTGATCTACAAAATCTTGTGCTTCTTTTAACCACATTATTGTATTAAATTCATTAAATGATTTTTCATCTTCTGGTCTAACATAGACTTTAGTTGTTCCATCATCCTGAATATCTACTTTAAAAATAATGCCCTCAAGTTTTTCTGAAAGCTCATAACCATTAAATTGTGCGGTTTTTATAGTCTTACCTGACTCTGTTTCAAAGTGTTTAAATTTCATTCTTAGAATTTTAGAAATACAAATATAGGTATAAAATTTTACTTATCGAAAATTTTATTTAGTTTTAATTCTCTAACTTCATCTTTAGTATAAATTTTTGGAAGAGAATCTCCATTTTCTGTAACTCTATTATCATAGATTCTATTTGTTATACTTTTATAATCTAAATCAGTTAATGATGATGAGTTTACAACGCTGGAGTTGTCATGAATAGTTAAAATATTTTTTATTTCATCAGCAAAAGGAGAAAAATTTTGACAAACTGTTAAATCATCTTCATCATGACTATCAATACATGTATCTAAAAGATAATATAACTCATCTTTTGTCAATTTTTTCATATTTTCTCTTTGATCAGAAACATTAAAGTTTTTGTAAATCTCAACAAATAGTTGAGATACTGTTAGTTTATCCTTTTCATACATAATTATATTCCTAGTTTTGTTAATTGATATTGTCTATATTCTTGTTTACCAACTGATCCAAGTTCGTAAGCTCTTCGAAAAAATACATCAAATAAATGTTCATGACCTAATTCTTTTGCAGCCATTGCTCTATTTATAGATTTATATTCATCTGTAATTAAATTAGCTTGTCTTTGAGCTAAATTAATTTGCATATCCTTATCTTGAGATTTGGACATTATATCTTTAATTCTTTTGAAATTTTTTTCAATTTCACTTTTTGATTGTCCTTTATATTCCATTTGTGTTTCTATTAAAAATGCTTTTAAAGCTAATTCAAAATGATTTTGAGCTCTTTTATTCCTATGACCAGCTTGATTAGTATGTTTTGAATGAAACCAAAACCAATCAAGCATTTCAAATTTATCTTTTAATTTATCTCTATCTTTTATCATAATAATCCAAAAAGATTTGATAACTTTTTGTCTCGATACTCTTTTATAGATAGTTTTTTAGATATGTTGTCAATCTGATTGATAACTTTTTGATCAGATGGTTTATGTTTATAAAAATGAATCTTACATAAATAATCCTTAATTTGTCCAAACTGTTCAGGGAAATCATGTGAGTAAATAGTAAAATTTAAATCTTTAGATTTAATATCTATGAAACCATTACTCATAGTCCATCCAGTATTAAGTTCTAATTTCCAATTAACAATAAACTCAAATTTGAAATCATCTATATTTATTTCCATCCTTTTATCACTGATAGGTATCCAGGATATTCTTTCACTTATAGTTTGATCTACTAAGTTTTGTATCATTATCGTTATTGAATCTTTAAATGCCATCTATTAGTTTAAATTTAACTTCATGAAACATCATGATATACTTTATCACATATAAATACAAATATATAGATTATGCAGAAATTTATCAAGAAATTTTTTAACTATTTAAAAAATAAAGATTTAGAAGGATCCAGAATTGTATTTTTAACAACATCTAACAGATGGTCTGGTGATAAAGAGTTACCAAAATCATCTGAATTGGCTTTAGAAATAAAAAATAAATTAAAAAATTGTGAAATCATTGATATTTCTAAATTAAAAATATTTCCTTGTGAGGGAAACGTGTCTAAAAATTCTGGAAATAATTGTGGAATTAAAAATGCTATGTTGAAAGATGATAAGAAGAATCCTCATAAAATTATAAGATGTTGGGCATCTGTTAATAATCCAACTGATGAAATGTATATTGTTGCAAATAAGATATATGAATCAGATATTATTGTATTTTTTGGATCTATTAGATGGGGTAAAATGAATGCAGTTTATACTCAGCTTATAGAACGATTAACTTGGTTAGAAAATAGACATGCTTCATTAGGTGAATCTAATTTATTAAAAGATAAAGAAGTTGGTATAGTAGCTATGGGACATAATTGGAATGGTCAAGATGCAGTTGAATTAGAGATAGAAGTTTTAAAATATTTTGGATTTAAAACTCCAAAAGAATTGTCTTTTAATAGACAATGGACAAACGATTCAACTGATGAATCACTTAAAGGTTATAAACAAAACTACAAAGATTTTTTAAAAGAAAAAACTCTATTAGATAGTCTAAAAGAGTCTTATCGAGATTTTTCTGAATGGATTGGTAAAAAATTTAGTTAATTGACATTAATATTTTTTTACCCAGAACCATATCAACAATTTTAGTATCTTCAATGTTCATCTTACGATAATTTCTGAAGACATTGATATAGTCAGTTTTTTCTTCTTTTTCTTGTAAAATATTTGAAAGAGAATCACACAAAGAAGTTAAAGTATTATCATATTTATTTAGTATGTTCCAAATTTTATTCTTATCTATGTTTGTCATAAGACAAATATAACAAAATTTATCGAATTTTAAATTTTATTTTTTTGCACTCCGAAGTATATAATCTTTATACTTTTGATTATAACTATGAGGTATAATTTCACATCTTTCAAGTTTCTCTTTAAAAAGAAGCATTTTAAAGGATTCAAAAGAATTACTGAATTTATTTTTTCTTTCTAGTTTATATAAGTCGATTATTCTATTTTCAACATAGAAAATATAATATGCACTATATCTTTCTCTACTATCTTTTACTTTCTCAATAGATTCTAGATTTATTTCAATACCTGGAACTTTACTCTTAAATCTTTCAAGAATATTATAAAAATGTTGACGAGTTTGATCATAACCATTAGATTTTAACATATTTGATATGTTATTATCAATATGATTTTTAATTGTTTCCGGTTTCATTTTTTAAAATTTTGTTAATTAAAGTATCTCTTAGATAAGCTTTTGACCAATCTTTGTCAGCAAAAATGAATCCAGAGTATAATCCATTAATCAAATGATTTTCGATTACTTGAAGTCCATTTTGTTTTTGTAAATGTATGAATTTTTTCTTAATTTTCCAATTTTGAGACATCATTTGCATAAATCTGTCTTTGAATGGTATTAAATAATATGTTGGTAATTCATTAGAACTTCTACGCTCTTCTAATTTAATTTTATATCTAACTTTTATAGTAACAGTTTCAATAATTGACATATAAGTATTATCATCTGAACAAAATATTGGAACTTTATATTGGAGTTGAATTTTATTATCTGATAATTTTCTTAGTTTATATAGACCATCCTCGTTTTTCAATTCTTCTATAATTTGGCTCATCTTTTATTTTCTGTAAATATGAAATTAATTTAAGTAACTCTGTATCATTATTATCATCTTTAAATGGTTTAATCAATATTAGATTACCGTAGTTATTAATAGCAGTATCTCTAATATCATCGATAATCAAAACTCTATTTAAATCATATCCTTTTTTCTTCAATTTATTAAGGTTTTTAATACCATAATGGTTAAAATAATCAAAGCTATATTTAATAGTACATTTATCTTTTGTATAAAGAAATTTAAGAGAAGATTCTAATATTCCGATGTTTTTAATAATTTCTTTAGCATAATCTTCACCTGATGCAGTCCAGATTGCAATATCAAAATTCTCAAAAGCATAATCTAAAAATTGGTCAAGATAAGGACGTTTTTTAGTATAAAATGATGATTTTCCATTTACACTAAACTTAAAATCATAAATATGATTAGAAAATTCATCTAATTTAGTATGAATTAATGTTTCATCAATATCTAATATTAGAAGAGGTTTCATTTTAGTATATGTTTCTTAAAAACTTTTTATTAATAAAATATAGTAATATACCAGTTAATGCTCCTCCTACGTGTGCCCAGTGTCCTATACCATCTGATGTTGAGAATAAACCAAGTAATACTTCTATAATAATCAATACACTTATAATATATTTTGCTTTGATTCCAATTGGAATAAAGAATACATATAATTTCTCATTTGGGTGAATTATTGAAAATACTGTAGCTAATCCAAAAATAGCACCTGACGCACCAACCATAGGTATATTTACATTATTTGTTAATGACATATGTAGTAGTGCAGAACCTATACCACATAATAGATAAAAAGTAACAAATTTCTTCTCACCTAAGAATTTCTCAACAAAGGGTCCAAAAGATAATAGTGCCAACATATTAAATATAATATGAATGAAACCACCGTGTAAAAATTGATGAGTTATAAGTTGCCAAGGATAAAAATTATCACCTTTATATGACCATTGTGCAAAATATTCAAATACACTTATATTTATATTTGCTAATATTAGTGTAAGTGAAAAAGCCATTAGATTAATCCAGAAGATTTTTTTAATTAGAGGTGTTCCTTCAAACATAGTTTTTATTTAGAACACAAATATATAAATAAAATCTATGATAACAAATTTTTTATTTTTATATCACGTTGAATAATCTTTAGAATATTCAGTTTTTTAATATGTTCTTCATATATTTTTGATGTTGGATCAATAAAACTTGGTGATATCCATTTTTTTATTACTTCAATTAGTCTATTTATTTCTATCTCAGTAATTTGATTAGAATTATACTTAATCCAATCTTTTTTAATATAATCTGGCATTTTTTTAACATCATCAAATTTATCTAAATAATCTGTTATTAATAGATATTTATCATCATTTATAATTATAAGCTCTACTATCTTAACTATTTTAGTATCATAGTAATCAAGATGTGTTACATATTTTCCAAATGGTAAGTCTTTCATTTTATTTTATTATAAAGTTCTTCATCAACTATGATATTGTTTATAGTTTTTGGATCACCTGTTCTTTCTTCTGTTAAATACTCATGAGCTAATTGGTTAACAGCAATATTATCTGTATCAATATCAGAATAGTGAATATGTTCAAATGCTTTTTCTAATTCTAATTTATCTTCTATTGTTGGTACTATAATCTTATATTTAGTCCAAGGTATTTGTTCATCTTTTATAGGATATCTTTTCATTTTTTCCATTTATTTAAATTTCTTTTTAAGTTCAGCTAAGTCATCAATATACATATCTTTTGGATCAATTAGTTTAAGTTTCTCAATTTCTTCTTTCTTAGCACCAAAGTCCTCTTTTAACTTCTCAAACATTTCTTTAGTTAAAGAGTAAATAGCCATTCTTAACAAATAATCGTAAGATCCATCAATCATTTCAATAGCTAACGATTCTATTTGAGATACAATTTCTTCTTTAGATTTATTATTAACTATAATCTTACCATCTAAAATAGATTTGATAAATTTACCGCGATTTCTTAAAATTTTAAGTTCTTCTTGTAATTTATTAAGTTGATGGTCTTTCCTAATTTGATAATATGATAATCTAAAATCAACAAAATATTTAATTATATCTTCAACACTTTCAAATATTTTTAATTTACCAGTTTCATCAAGTGTATTAAAATTCTCAGTTTCTGATTCAACTAATTTTAGTAAATTGAAGATCATATCATCAGATAAAATGTCTAATCCAACTCGTGTAAATTTTATAGTGTAATCTATATTATCTTTACAATTATCTTCATAGGATACAATACTTTTATTTTCAACTAGCTTATCAAGTATTTCTTCATATTTCTCATATGTCATTGAGGGTGGTAATTCTGTTATTTTAATAGTAGAAGTATTTATTTTTTCAAATTTACCTCTTATATACCATTTTTTATTATTTTCAGTATCTTGTATATAATTACCTGTAAATCCTGTTAGAGATGGTTTTACTGTTGTTATTTTTTTACCATTTAAATATTTAACACATACATCTATAATTTCTTTAACATCTCTATTTAATATATTAGATGCAAATCCAACTGCAATACCAGATCCACCATTTATTAAAACTGTTGGAATAATAGGTAAGAAAAATTTAGGTTCAATTTTTTCACCTTCTTCTTCTTTATATTCAAGTAGTTCAAAGTCTTTGTACATAAGTTTAAAATTAGGACTTAATTTAGTACCAATATAACGAGGAGCTCCGGCTTGTGGAGATCTTAAAGACCCAAATTGACCATCTTCTTCTAAAAGTGGTGCATTATTTTTAAATTTTTGCGCTAAATTAATAATTGCATTTGATAAAGACATATCACCGTGATGATAGAAAGCGTCAGACGCAACTTTTCCAGATAATTGAAAAACTTTTAGATTTTTTTCTGTTCCATTTTTCCACACAATATTAGCAATATGAATAATTTTTCGTTGCGTTGGCTTAAATCCATCTATAATAGATGGAATAGCTCTGCCTTCAATTGAATAAAGTGCGAATTCTTTATATTCTTGTGAAAGGAATTCTGTTATTGATTTTTCAATCATTATAAATTTTTTAGTTTTTTATTCAGTATATATAGTCGTAAATTTTAATTTGTTTGATAAACTACTTAACTTCACATAATTTACCTTTATTATCAATAATCCAAAATTCAAATTTCATACCAAGTGAAATACAACACTCTTTTTTAAGTATATTTTTCTCAATTTCTAAATTATAAGTATAGTCTGATTTAACTTCTATAATTTTATTTTCAGATTTTATATAGATATCAGGTAAATATATTCTATCGGCTTCATCCATTATATAATTTAATGTTCCAATCTCATATTTAATATCGAAATAAGATATAGATAATTCTTCTTCTTTATACGTTTTTAGAAGTATATCTAGAGCATAATGTTCATAACCTTGAACTATTACTATTTTACCTGATGGTAGTTTATATTCTTTTAATTTAAATCCACCAGTAGGGCTTCCATATCTTTCTTCTTTTGATTTAAAAGATTTTTCTTTAAAATCATTAGTTAAAACATACCAATCTTTACCATATTTTTTCAACATAGAACTCGACACATTTTCTTTAAATTCGGTATTTAACATTGGATGTTCTGTTCCATACTTTTCTAAGGATTTTGATATAAATTTTTCTTTAAATTCTTTTGATTTACTATACCAATCGACACCATATCTTTCTATTAATGTTTTTTTAATTTTATCTTTAAATTTATCAGTTTTAGTATAACTATCAACACCATATTTTTTTAAACAAGTTAAAATCGATTTTTTTCTAAAATCATCACTTTGTTGGTACCAATCAACTCCGTATTTATCATTATTATTTTTTATCATAAAATCTTGATAAAATTTACTTTTTGATATGTTATCAACGCCGTACCTGTCAATATTTGTAGTTTTGTACTTTTTAATAACATCCTTATTAATAGTACTACATTTAGTAGAACAAAATTCTAAATATATCCAATCTTTATTTCTATTATTGAAATTAACTCTTTTTGATTTACATTCTTTACAGAGTGGTATTTCAATAATATCTTGTAAAATATGATAACATCTTTGATTAATCTTGATATCATCAGGTAAGAAATTAGTTAATTTTATTATATCTGATTTTATTTCCTTGGAATTATTAATTGCTATATGTAAAGATTTTTTACCTTTTTCTTCAATATAATTAGAAATCCATTTTTTTAATTCCTGGTTAGTATTAAACATATGTATTTTTTATTTATAATATATATAAATTTAGGGAATGTTCCTATAAACATATCAGAAACAAATGTATACCGGTGAAAAAAATTGAAGATAAATATAAGGTATTAAGCCATATAGACCATATTTTACTTAGACCTCAAACTTATTTAGGGTCAAATAAACCACATTCTGCAAAGAAATATCTTTTTGAAGATGGGAAAATGGTACAACGTGAAATAACTTATGTTCCATCATTTATTAAAATTTTTGATGAAATAATAACCAACTCTGTTGATGAACATAAAAGAGACGATTCTAAACTTAATATAATTAAAGTAACGTTAAATAAAAATAACATATCCGTTTGGGATAATGGAGGAATTCCCGTGGTGATACATAAAGATCATAATAAATATGTTCCTGAAGTAATTTTTGGTAATTTAATGTCTGGGTCAAACTATGATGATACTGAAAGTAGAACAGGCGCAGGTACTAACGGACTAGGTGGTAAATTAACAAATGTATTCTCAACTAATTTTTCAATATCAACTTGTGATGGTAAAAATTTATTCACACAAACTTTCAAAAATAATATGAGAGATAAAGGTGATATTAAAATAAAAAAATCTATAAAAAACTTTACAGAAATTAATTATACTCCAGATTATGAGAAGTTCGGATTAGATGGATTAGATGAATCACATTTTAAGATGATTCAAAAAAGAGTTATCGATATTGCTGGGTGTAATCCTGGAATTAAAGTATATTTTAATGATGAATTAATAACTTTAAAATCATTTGAGGATTATATTAAATTTTATAAACCAACATATTTTTATGAAACAAATAAAGATAAATCTTGGTCTATTGCTATTGCTCCTACTTCAGAAGGATTTCAACAAATATCATTTGTTAATTCAACTGATACTTATGATGGAGGTTCTCATGTTGATTATATTTTAAATCAAATTATTTCTGAAATGAGAGAGTTTTTTCAGAAAAAACATAAAGTTGATGTAAAGCCATCAGAATTTAAAAATCATATTTCAATTTTTATTAATTCTACGGTTATTAATCCAAGTTTTTCATCTCAAACAAAAGAAAAACTTATTACAGAGGTTAAAGATTTTGGATATACATATCAGGTAACTGATAAACTTATTAAATTAATTTTAAAATCTGAAATAGTTGATTCTATATTAGATTGGGTTCAACAAAAGAAAAATGCTGATGATAGTAAATTAGCACGTGACTTAAATAAAAATTTATCTAAAATTAAAGTTGAGAAATTAATTGATGCTAAAAATAAAGATAGATGGAAATGTTCAATGGGTATATTTGAAGGAGATTCAGCAATTTCAGCTTTTAGAAAATATAGAGATCCACAATTTATGGGAGCATTTGCTCTTAAAGGAAAATTCACAAATGTTTCAGAATTAACAAATCAAAAATTAGTTCAAAACAATGAAGTTGTTAATTTAATGGCATCTATTGGTTTGAAACTAGGACAAAAAACAGATTTAAAAGATTTAAGATACGGTAAGATACTACTATATGTTGACGCTGATTGTTTAGAAGAAAATACAATAATATTAACTAAGAATGGTGAGAAAAAAATATCAGATATAGATTATAATGATGAAATATTAACACATACTGGTGAGTATAAAAAAGTAAAAAATATAATATCTAAGGATATTTCAAAACATATAACCATAAAAGTTAATGGTAATACTATTTTTTGTTCAGAGGATCATAAGTTAATTGTTTTTAGAGATGGTAAAGTTGAAGAGATAAAGGCCAAAGATTTAAAATATTCTGATTTTTTATTATTAAAAGATAAAAATTGACTTTCCGATTTTAATATATAAATAAAAGTAAGATGTGGATGGAAAGTCAATATAAATGTTTAGAATGTAATTTATCAATTTCTTATAAAAATTACGCAATTAGTCGTCATGTAAAAAAACACGATTTATCATTTTATGAGTATATCAAAAAAAACTATAAATTAACTAATGGTAAATTTGAAAAATGTGGATTTTGTGAAAACGAATCTATTCCTACTTATAAAATAGATCATTTACAAAAAACATATTCAATTTCACATGATAGTGGTTATTTTTGTAGAACATTAGAATGTAAAAATAACATAAGTATAGAAATCTTAGGAGAAGAATATAATCCAAAAAAATTTGAAAAAATTGGATCAAAATCAGAATATCTAAGTAAGTTATATAAAATAAATTTAAATGATGCTAAAAACATGAAATTTGATTCTGATAGGATAGATTTTTTTAATAATTCTCTTGAATCATTTATAGAAAAATATGGAGAATTAGAAGGTGATGTGAGATATTCTAAAAGAATAGAGGGAATAAGAAAAAATAATCCTAAAAATAAATTTCCATGTTCATTAGAAAATTTCATAAAAAAATATGGGAAAGAAATAGGAACTAAAAAATATAACGATAGATGTGAGAAAATATCTTACACATCATCAAAAGATTATTTTATAAATAAATATGGAGAATTGGAAGGAAATAAAATTTGGAAAAATAAATTTAAATTAAATAAAATAAGTAACAAATCAAAGATTTTATCAAAAATTCTAAATCAATTAGATATAAGATTTGAGACCGAAAAAAATATTTCTAGTAAATTCGTTGATTATTTTTTAACAGATTATAATATAGTTATTGAGTATTTTGGTGATTATTGGCACGGAAATCCCAAAAAATTTAAGTCAGATTTTTATATTTCGCAGTTAAAAATGAATGTTGGTGAATTGTGGGTAAAAGATAAAGAAAGATTAGAAAAAATAAATCAAAGTATAGATTCTATAATAGTTATATGGGAATCAACTAATATAGATCTTTCAATTTTAGAAAAAACAATTAATGAAATAAAAAATAAAAAAACAATAATATATTTATGACAGAAAAATGCGTTTGTGTAATAGATAAACAATTCGATTTCGGATCGAAAATTGGAGGGTTTGTTTTTTCAGCAAAAAAAGGTAAAATATATGAATATTATATATATGATGGAATGTATAATGTTTCTGAAAATTCAAGAATATATTATCCAATACTTTCTATTTTCTTTAATCCTATTTTTGTAAATTTAAAAGAACTAAGAAATAGAAAATTAACCGAATTAGGTATATAAAAACATAATGAATATGAATATAGATTTATCACAATATAAATTAGTAAAACCAGAATCGATAGTAAAAGGAGAGGGGATAAATAGATTTTATGATATCGAAGTTGAAGATGATCATACTTTTTATATAGTTGGTGAAAATGATAATATACTTACTCACAATTGTGATGGTAATTCTATTGCTGGTTTGTTATTAAATTTCTTTAATAAATACTGGCCAGATTTATTTGATAGAAATATGGTTTATAAAGTAGAAACACCTATTGTAGTTTCTATAAATAAAAAATCAAAGAAAAAATTATTATTCTATACACAAACAGAGTATAATGATTGGTCATTAAAAGAAGATTTAAAACTTTGGGAAATTAAATATAAAAAAGGACTTGCAGCACTTGTTGATGATGAGTATCAAGAGATTATAAATAATCCAAAATTAACAAAAATAACTAAAGATGAGTTATCAGATGAATATTTAGATATATGGTTTGGTAAGAATTCAGAACTTAGAAAAAATCAAATTTTGAACTAATGCCTTTACCACTAAAAGTTGGGAAACTAATTAATCCAGTTTATCAAAATCTTTTTGATATTGTTTTGATATCACCGAATTTGATAATACATGAAAATATTTACGACCAAAATATTAATCTGATTAGTGAAAAAAATTCAGATGGATCTTTTTCCAGTTATATAGAGATTAGTTTTAGTTTTGATGAAAAATCTTTTAAAGATTATAATACAAAAGATTATCTAAATGATATTGGATATATTTTATTAGAAGTATATGAAAAAACTGGTAATACTTTAAGTAAAGAGTTAATTCAAGTAGAATTTATTTCATCAAATATGATCTTATCACATCAAACTAATAATCTTATAAAGATTAAAATAAGATTAAAAAATCTTGGAATTGAGAAAGATACTTCTGAATCAGTTGAAGGAATTCAAATTAGAATGAATCGAGAAATAAAATTGAATCAATTGATTTAATTTATTATATTTGTGAGTTATGAGAACTCGATCTTGGAGAAGATATAAGTTAGAAGTGATCGTCAAAAGAAGACTTAAAAAGTTTAATTCTGAGGGTGCTTGGTGGGCTTATATTAATCAAAATGGTGATAAAATTAAAAATCCTACTTGGTCTGATGGAATTGGATCAGAAGATTCTCATTTCTATAAAACCGGTGTAACAAGAAGATGTGATAGTAGGTATGAGATTAAATATTCTCCTAATCGTAGAAACTCATTTTATAGAGATAAAAAGAAATATAAAGATTCTTATGGAACTCGCGAAGCAGATAAAATTTTATTTTTAAAAATTCTTAAAGAAAATGGAATTAAGTAAAATTATACCAACTAATAATGAATGGAAAGTCTCTAAAGATAGAGTTTTTAAGAAAAATATTGCTTGGATTCCAGTATTTGATATAGTTGATGATAATCTAATACACATATTTCTTGATCTTAGAATGTCTAAAGACATTCTAAGATTAGTTAAAAATCTTAAAAAAACAGATATTAATTTTTATTTTATATCACCACTTTTTGCAGATCCTGGTTTTAAAGGAGAATTTAATGAAACAAATATTACTAACTATATTAGAAATTATTCTAAACATCAATTTTATGATGGATTTGAAAAAATTGAATTTGATTTTATTGGAAATTTAGTTGATTATTGTAAAAATGAAAATTGTATTGAATTAGTAAAAGATATATACTTTAAAATCAATATAGAAGTTCAACGTAAATCTTGGGATCACTATTCTAACATACAATATTATGTAATAAGAGAGGATATAAGAGAAACGTTTAATCAATTATATAGAGATATACAATTACAACAGATATTAAGATAATGAATCATAAAGATATTAAAATATTAAAAGATAATGGATATGAAGACTATGAATATTGGTGGGATTATGAGAATGAAAGTGACTTTGATTACGATGGTGAGTATTTTATATCTTATAATAGATTAGAAAATGGATTAGTAGATTGGTCAGAAGAAATACCACAATCTGTTAAAAGACAACATAAAATTGATCAAGTTTTAAATAATAATTTAGAAGATGATACTGATAATAATTTAGGAAAATTTTGGCCAAAAAATGATTAAGATTTTTTTAATCCATATTTCATTAAAATAGAATTTGTAGGATTCCCCCAAGCCCATTTAGGTATCCTATCATAAAACATACCTAAAAATAATTCTTTATTTGATTGTCTATTAGGTTCCTCCATTTTCTCAAATTCATTGGATATGTCAATAGCGATTTGTTTAATTTTCTTATCACTATAATGTAAATTTGATAATAATCCATCTTTTTTGGCTCTATCAAGTAATTGACGATAAATTTCTTTTTTTTGTTTAGGGAATTCTCCAAACCCAAATTCCTGCTCATTCAAGAATTGACTAAATTTATTTATTTTTTCCATTATTTCTATTTTTATTTTAAATAACTCTTAAATATCTTGGAGTATCAAATTTATCAGTTTGAATTGATAAAGCATATCTCATAATTTTCGTAATAATATTATTGGCAATAGATTGATCTTGGTTATAAATTTCTGACATTGCTACTACAATTTGTAAAGATTGTATTTTAGAAATTAGTTTATTTTTGTCACCATTAATATGACTAGATCTTGGTGATGAGTTATGTAGTAATAAATTATCTGGTGTTATTTGATCTACTTTTTCTTTTAAATCTGACGCAATAGTTTCTAATTGAGAAGTTTCTAATTTAGATAGATGTTCTGTAGTTTGTATTTCTTGAAAAGTAAATTGATCTTTAGCGGAGTCTATAAATCTTTTCATTGCGTTAAATGATATTTTACCATGTCTTGAAGAAGATCCTTCAACTTCCCCATCTATTTCTTGTTTCTTCGAAGTATTAGATGAATCTAAATTCAAAACTCTAGATTTATTATCTACATTTTTATTATTTCTATACTTCCAAGCAGAAAACGTAGATATTTTTGATCCAATTCCTCTTAAAGGATCATTATTTGTCATTAAAGTTGATATTTCAAACTCTGGCAACTCTTTATCAACCTCTCTATTTGTTATTATTTTAAAATTACTATCTTTATTAATTTTCTTTAATGAAATTGGTAATAGTTTCTTCTCATCAAAATATTTATCTACAATTGAATTTAATTCTGATATATTATTAGTAGATTTTATATCCTTAATTATATCATTTTTACTAATAAACGATACTAAATAAACGTCAGCTGGACACCATTTAGTTATATTAATATCAGTAAATTTATCAGATTTTGAGAATTTTTTGTATTGATTAGATAAAGCTATATAGATAGAATCCTTATCTTTATTACCAACATGGTATATCAGATATAATTCATTTTGATCTAAATATTTATATCTTTTATCCCAAAGTTTATTAGGTATTCTATAAAAAGTAGATAACCAGTTTTCATCTTGAATAAAATCTTCTAAAAGTTGTTCATCAATATTTACATTAGAATTTAGTTTTAATAATGATCCACTCTCATTAGTTATTTCTTTATATTTTCTATAAAAATCAAATATATTATTTCTACCTAAAAGTTTATTAGGGTAAGCTTGTTTTATTGCTAAAAATATACATTGTATAGATTCAAATTCCCTAATTAATCTACCAGCACCTTTAGATCCAAATTCTTTAGTCTTTTTGAATTGATTTAATTTATATTCATTTTCATCTTCATCCTTAAAGACTTTTAAATATCTAGTTGATTTTATTAAATAAGATTTTGCTTTATCACTATCATAATTACCATCTTGATCTGTTATATTAGATATAGCTTCTTCTGGTTCAACCCAATTATTACCATTTTTCATTTTGTCAATTTTGACATTTTTATCATTACTGGCATTTTTACCATTACTGATAGTTATTGGTTCATTATTTTTTAATTTTTTAACTAGAATATCCCCTCTTTTTTTATTATTAAGTTCAGCTATATCTAGATTAGATTCAAAGAATTTATTAAATTTAATTATTCTATACATAATCTATATATAAATATAGATTAATTATATTTTATAAACCTTGCTGAACTTTTAATTTTTATTCCTTCTAAAATAATTTGATAAATACCTATACTTAATTCATTTATTATAATTTCATTTTTAATATCACTATTAAAAACTAAAGTACCAAATTCATTAAAAATACTAATTTTATTAAAATTTTTATCAATTATTTTGATATTTAATATATCTTTTGACGGATTTGGATAAATTATAAATTTTGGAGAATTTATAATTTTAATATCAGTTATATCTTGTATAACACTAAATGAATTACTTATTTCAAATTCACAATTTTCAAAATATATTTTTAGTTTTAAGTCATATAAACCAGCATTTATTATATTAAATGAAATATTTGGACCACTATCTAGTAGTAAATCATTTAAATACCAATAATATTCAAAATTTGAATTAGGATTTTCTACAAATGATTCAATAGTATCATTGATATAATAGATAGTATTCATAGGTAGAATATTTCCAGATATTTCATCAGTAGATTCAATATAAATTATATCTTCAACAGAGTAATCAAAATTATTCATTATTAATGAATATGAACCTTCATCTAGATTACTAAAAATGTAATTTGTAAGAGATGAGGAACCTATTGTATCTCCATTTACTTTTAATAGAAAGTAATTCCATTCTAATGAAGATGGATTGTTTATTTTTATTTGACCATCAGATTGTAAACAACTTTCATTTAATATTGTTACTACTAAACCTGGATAAAAATGTAATTTAAATCTTTGGTTAAATTCACCAACAGTTAGATACACACTATATTGTGTAGTTGTTCTTAAATTAGATATAATTCCAGTAGTCATATCTTCAAGAAAAATTCCAACAGTTGGATTAAAAGATGATAAATCTATTATATTTATTAGATAATTTCCCGAAATTTTCGATCTTAATCCAATTGGTACAGTCAAACCTTGACCTATAGAATTTAGAACGTTTATGCTAACTTTTACAGAATCTGCATAGGTATAAATATTAGGAACACCTGCAGCATCTGACATATATTTCTCAGAATCAAATTCTGGATTATATCCATTTTCTGCTAAAGTATCAAAATACACTACAAATTCATCAGCACCATTTCCACCAATGAATTGAATTCTTAGTAAGTTACTAACTTCTTGAATATTCGCAAATGTGTTAATATTTAAAAATATAAATAAGGTATAAAAAAATAATTTCTTCATACCTTATTTATAAAAATTTATTCAATACCATTTTATTTGAACGCAAACCAGCAATTATTCTAAATAATGGGTTGGATATATCTTGTCCTTTAGTAATTGCAGATTTAGTAATTGCTTTAATTAGTTGAGGTCTAAGATTTATTTTTGAATGTAAGTCTCTTTTCATTAGAGTAAGTTTAGTTTAACTAAACGAAAACCAAATTAAAATGTTACAAAATTATCTAGAAAGTCCAATTTTTATTTTCTTTTCTTCTGCTCTCTCATTGATGTATCTTTTCAAATATCTCTCATATTTTTTAATAAGTTCTCTAATTTTAGGATCTGATGTATCATAAGTATCTAAAATATCTAATATTAGTTTTTCTTTTTCAGAATCAGGTGTTAAATCGATTTTTGACTTTAGTGATAGAATAGTATCATCATTTGTCCATAGTTCTGATGGATTTATGTATCCTTCTAGTATAGATTGATAAAACTTAATTTTTAAATTATTTTTATCACCAAATTTCTCTGTCGCGATCATAGATGTTCTATTGAACATTTTTTCACCAATTTTTTCTTTTAAAGAAGAAATAATATTTTCTTGTTTGTTTTGTTTACTCATTTTTATAATTATTTTATTTTTAATAACTTCTGTCAACATCTTCAAAATCCTGATACTCTACATCCTCTTTTAAATCAAAAAGATAAGATAGATTAAGTTCATCAATATACTCTTCAAGCTCTTGACGAGTTGATTCAGTCATTCTACCATCAGAGAATGTTAATTTTAATACCATCCCATCCCATCTCATTGTATAATAAGAAAGTTCAATATCTTCTAAGAATTTGTAAATTCTTTCTTCTTCATCTAAGATTCTTAAACGATCAATTTCGATAGATGTTAACTTTCCAGTTACTTTATCAATTTCGATAGAACTAACATATCTGTATTCTTCATCCCAAAATCTAATTTTCTCAGTTTTAGAAATAGGAGTCATTGGCTTATAAGTACTTATACTATAAGGATACTCCCAATCATCCCATCCACCTCTAGAACTATAAAACCCATAACCGTAGTCAGAGTATTCTACTTTTGAAGGATCACGTTCAACTGGTAATGAATTCCAATCAATTTTAATACAAGCCTCAGATAATTTTGTTAAGTGATCAATATCTTGTCTCTCACTAAAAGTATGTTCTGAATAATAACCTACAGAGATATTAGTACACTCCGGATATATTTTTACAAATTGAGCAGAATCAGTATAAACACCTGTTGGATCATTTTTATATTTAAATGTAGATTCAGCTAAATTAAGTTGTTTAGATAATTCTTCACCAAATTTATCTGAACAACATCTTGAACTTGCTTGAAATGTTATTACAGAATCAGTACCTCTACGATCAAATGATATTACTTTATTGATATAAGGTAATTTTTCTATTTTGTGTGCTTCAGCAACTTTTCTAGAACCAACACAACCAACTTCCTCACCTATGAAAAAATAGTAAAGACCTGGAACCTTATTCTCAATCATATAGATCATTATTGTCATACCTGCTTTATCATCAGCACCAAGGATAGAAGTACCATCAGTTTTTATGATATTATCTTCAAATACGTGATTTACTTTAGTATAAGCAGAAGTAGCAGTATCCAAGTGTGAAGTAAACATAACATCACTTTCTCCAATCTTTATAAATAAGTTACCACTTTCATCCATTTCTAAGTTTTGTGGTATTTTATCAAATAACTCATGCTCTTTTCCATATGGATAAGTGTGTGTAGTTAGACTTAGAAATTTTTCTTTTATGTTCATAAATTTATGACTATTAGTTGAAATAATACTACTATTCCAAATGCAAATATATGCACTATTATTTTAGTTACCAAATCTTTTTTAGATTTTTTCAAGTGAGTAAAACTTTTTACAAATATACAAATTTTATATATACACCATGTCACAAATTCTAAATGATTTTAATACAGGTATAATAAATATTAGTCAATCATATAATATATCAGCTACACAATCAGAAGTTGATGCTACACCTTATTTTGAAAATGTTAATCAAGAATATGTAATATCTTTTATAGAATTAGAAAAGATTGAAAAGTTTACAAAATTTTCTTATACCGCTTCTAATATATTAGAATCAAGATATTTATCAACATATTATAGAATATCGAGAAATGGTAATTTTTGGACAGACTGGTTATTTCTAAATACAGAGATTAATAATTTTCCACCATTCGATCCACTTGATAAAATGTGGTTAGATATAAAATTTATTAGAAAAGGAACTAAAGAAGATGGTAATATAAGACTTATATCCTTTAATATAGAAGGTGAATTATTAAAAGATATAAGTGATGGTTCAGTAATAATTGGGAATGGTAAGGAATCTATAATAGAACCACCATTTATATTTAAAGTTTTCAAAATAGAAGATATTGAGATAATATCACCAAATAGTATATCTGGTATAGATTTTAAATATAGATTTTCACAAGATAATTCTAGAACTTGGACTAATTGGGAACCACTTACAAAAGAGAATATTTCAACAAAAAGAATTAATCCTATTAGGTTTTTCCAAATACAATACTTAATAAGTAACAATTCTGGTTCATCTGTGAAGATACAAGATATAAATTTAATTGGGGATTTTCAGAATGTATCTTTTGATAATCAAAAAACTAACTTATATGGTATAAGGGATTGTTGTCAATCATATGTACTAGCTGATGGAACAATTGTAAATAGTGCTACTTTAGATGAGAATGGAAATATAGTAATAAATACAACAGGTACATTACAAAGTCAAACATGTACAACAGGAAATATTTTTAAATCACTAACTAGTGATGAGAAGTCAAAGTTATATAATCCATATCAACAAAATTCTGCTATAAATTTACTTAATAAGTTGAGTAATGATGCTATGGAAGTTTTCGGTTGGAGAGTTAAATATTTTGTTACAGATCCTGACGGTAAAGGAATAGACTATTCATTACATGAATTTCAATTATATAATATTGTATGTGAAGATGAAATTAAAATAGCAGTAGAAAATAATCAATTTCCTGATAATCAAATAGTAATGAATCAATTTGATTTATCTCTTTTTGATTCATTTGAGGTACATATAACTAAAGAATCATTTAAATCCGCTTTTGGTGTTCAGAGAAGACCTTCAAAAGAAGATTTAATATATTTTTGTGATATTAATAGAATGTTTATTGTTGATCATGCTCAACAATTTAGAAACTTTAATAATGCTGCAGTATATTATAAAGTTATATTGAAAAAATACAACAAATCTTCAAATGTATTGCCTGGTAGTAAAGGAATTGAAGATAGAATTAAGGAACTTACTAAAAATTCAACTATTGATGAATTATTTGGTATAGAAAATTCTCAAGATAAAGATTCTATTGCTAATAAGCCACAACAACAAACTCTAACAAGAGAACCTATTAGATTAGAATATAAATCGGATATAGTAAAAGAATTAATTGAAAATTCAACAAATATTATATCTAAGCAACATTATGATTTTACAAATCTATTAATAAACGGATTTGTAGCAGCTACTCAATCTATACCAGCTGTTAGATATAAATATGTTGATTCGATTTTGAAAGTGTCAGATAATATTGGTTATTTTATGTGGTTTAATATAAATAATTATATTCAAGATGAAGTATATAATATTTTTACAAATTATGATGAAAATAATAACTTAGGTTGGAAAATAAATCTTAAAAATGATAATATTAGATTAGATATGAATACAGATTCATATACATTCAGCTTTACAGGATCAACAAATTCTGTTAGTGATTTATATGAGAATGTTTGGTATTGTTATATTGTTAATATAGATCAGAGAAATAGAAAATTAGAGCAATGGATCTATAAAAGAAATGTTGATATAGATTCTGAAGACGATGCTAAATTTCTATCTTCAACAGTTTTAGAAAAGGTATTTACAAATACTCAAGATTATACTCCGGTTGATTTCGAATTGGTGGGAGTTGATTCTTTAATATATGCGTCAGATATGAAAGCAACAAATATTAGATTATTTAATGAAATAATTCCGGTGACTGAACATAATAAATTATTAAATCAGTATATTATTGCAGATGATTCTAAATATTTAGTATTTGCAGATAATGCTAATACTAAAATTGTTTTGCAATATTTTCCATATCAATAACAAACAAAATAATTTATTAACTATATAAATTAAAATAATAAGTTATATTATGAACTCAATGAAAGAAGATTCTATTAGAAAATATATATCATCCATAGATTTTAATGTAGATGATTGGAAAATTTCTAAAATAAAAGAAGATTTAAGAAAATTTTTAGGTGAAGAACCTGGTATAGATATCCTCTATAAAAAGGATGTTATTCTTAATGAAGTTTTAGGAGAAGCTATGGAAATTAAAAAAATTGAAAAAATATCAATTGTTTTTACAGATTTAGATGATAAATTTAAAAAAGTTGAATTTTTAATTGATTAAAAATAATTATTATGAATGGATATTTCAAAATACTATCTTAATATTGAAGAAATTCTTAAGCTAGAAAAAGAAGATAAAAATAAAATACACGAATATTATAGAGATATGGTATATGCTAATTCTGATGGTAGAGATAGCGTTACAGTTTCCTTATTTAATACTCTTTTTAAAAATGGATATTTACTAGATATTAGGGAGGAAAAGATAAATATTATTTTAAATAATGGAGATATCAGCATCAATTCTTGATTATCTTGGTAAATATGAGAATGGAATTCTTGTATCTGTTGGATTAATGTATAAAGATAAATTTTATAATTCTATATTTTATTATACTGAAAATCAAATGATTATTAATGTTGAAGAAAAAATGACTGAGGATATCGGTTGTGAAATTGAAAAACATAAAGATTATTTACCATTACTCAAATTTATAATTGAAAAATGTGAACCATTTGAAGAAGTTATAGAAAAACTAGATGAAATAAAAACACATAATGAGTAAAGAATTTTTAAATAGAATAGTAGGACTTTATACTATAATTACTGAATCATCATTTCATACTTCTAGTAGATTAGTTATTTATAAAGATAATTTATTATACCATTCACCCCTTATTAAATTAAGTCGAGAATCTGTCGAGGATTTAAAAGTTTATAGTTTTGATATTGAGTCTCATATAATGAGTACAATCCTTAAAGATTTCAAAGAAGATGATTATAGACTAATGACGAAAGATGATATTGATTTAGCATCAGATCAAATTGAATATTTGAAGGTCTCAATACAACGAGATAAGAAAATTAATGATATTCTTAATTAAATGTCAATCCATTTGAAGAGCTATGTACATTGACGGAAATTCATCAGGAAGTAATTCGAAAAATTCATCAAATTTAAATTCCGGTGTTGTTATACTACCAGATCCCACATGGGTCCAGTAGTAAGATAATTCGAATCCTTCAGAATTTAAATAATTGATTAAATGTTGTATTGTAGTTTTAATATTTTCTTTTTTAATATTAGTAGTAGTTTCAGATTCTAAATCTATTTCAACTTTTTTCAAATTACTTGTTGGAAATGTCACCTTATACCTTATTAGATCATCTTTAAGAGTAAGTAGTATATCCTCTAATTCAGATGGTAGTATATCTCGTATAAATTTATAATTTAACATATTCATACTTCCCTCGTTATATTTTTTGAGATATTTCATATTTATAAATCTTTTAAATATTTTGGAGGCATTCCTCCCATTTCACAAACTTCTTCATTAATATCGTTATTTACACAATTTAAATTTTCAACATCAATATTTTTTAAACCAGACCATTCAACTCCTTCAATAAAGGCAGATATTTTTTCAGATATTTTGTTGTGATAGTAATCTCCATAAAATTCTAATACACCATCAATATAGAGAGCTTTTACATACTCACCCATTTCAAAAGTGACAATAGTAAATTTATAATTTTTAGATTCGTTATATTTTTCAAGATATTTCATTTCGTTAAAATTTAATTTTATAATACATAGCACCTAAATTTTTAGTATCGTCTAGTTTAGATTCATCTTCTGTATATTGATATTTAAAGCCATTTTTTAAATATAATTTTTCTAATCCCCTATCAGATTGTCTTTTTGAAAATCCCATACCATTATCTATACGCAATGTTATTATTGTGGCTCCTTTTTGTTTTGCGAATTCTTTAATAATACTTAACATTTTTGTTGAATAATCATTACCTTTAAATATATCAAATACTTTAATCATTGCAATATAAAATTCCTTTTCTTTATTTGGTAAATTTTCTGAAAAACAACTACCATCATAATAGTATTCAACATAACCAATTTTATTATCATCAATAAAATAGTTGATATAATTACCTTCTAATTTATATTTTAGTTTAATATTATTTTTCTCTAATATGTTTTCTCTGAAATTATTGAATTTTATGATAATCATGATAACAAAATAATATAATTTAATATAATGTATATATTAAAAAATAATATTTTATTAATGATAATTGAAGAAATTGGAATCAAAAATTTTAAATCATTTGGAAACGCTAGACAATCTGTAAAGTTAAATACTGATAAAGGAGGTCTAATACTATTAGTAGGTAATAATGGTATGGGTAAATCAAGTTTTTTACAATCATTTGATTATATTCTATATGGTAAATGTCGTGGAACAAAAAAGAAATGGGCCTCACAATCTACATTACCTAATAGAATTAATGGTAGTGAATTACAAATAGATATAAAATTTAAATCTAAAGGTACAGATATATTATTAAAGAGAGGAATTTCACCAAATATATTAGAACTCTGGGAAAATGGAGTTTTAAATGAAAGAGCTGGTAAAATTAATATAGATCAAAGAGTTGAGGATTATATTGGAATGGATGTAGAAACATTTAATTCATTTATGTCAATGAATGTAAATTCATTTAAAAATTTCATCTCACTAAGTTCAGAGGAAAAACAATTGCTTTTAGATAAGTTATTTAATCTTGAAGTTATTAATATTCTTAATACAATTCTTAAAGAGTTGAATAAGAATAATAAAATTAGAATGGCAAGTTTAGATTCTGAAATATCTACACTAAATGAATCTATACAATCTATTCAAAAATCTATTGATAAAGCAATAGAAAAAGAAAAAGAAAATACTCAATCAGAAATTAATAAAATTAAATCTGATATGGATTCTAAAAAAGAAGATTATGCATCTTTAAAAGAAAAAATTGAAAAGATTAAATCTAAAAATTCAGAATTATCTGATGAGATGGAAAAAGAAAAGAAACAATACATCATACTACAAACGGATATTAAAGGTATTCAGAAAGATATTGATCTTTATGATTCTGGTAAATGTCCAACTTGTAAGACAGATTTTGATTCTGATCATTTTGTTTCATTAAGATCTACTCTAGTTGAAAAGAAAAATTCACTTTTTAATATTAAGTTAGAATTAGAAAACAATATAACAAATATTAAAGAAAAACAAACTAAGTTACAAACCATTTCAGAAAATGCAAATAAATCTTTTAATGATATAACTTACTTTTTAAAGAATTGTAAATCACAGATTGAAAAGCTTCAATCAAAACAAACAAAAGAAGATGGTAAATCTGATAATATTAATGAGTTTAAAAAAACAATTGATGATTTAGATAAAAAGAAATCTAATTCCGGTAAAAATATTTCTGAATGTAAAGATAAAGAGTTATACTATAAAGAACTTAATAAAATATTTGGAGAAGATGGAGTTAAAAAATCAATTATAGCTGGTATTATTAAGCCAATTAATTTTTTTATTAATGAGAATATTAAAAAAATGGGAATGAATTTTCAAGTTTCTTTAGATGAAACATTTACTGCTGAAATTAAACATTTAAATTCTCAAATTGATACTGATAGCTTAAGTACTGGTGAGAATAAGAGAATAAATGTAGCAATATTAATTGCTTATTTAAAACTTATACGTACAAAAAGACATATAAATGTACTTTTTCTAGATGAAGTATTTTCTTCTATTGATATCGAGGGTATTTCAGATATATTATTATTATTAAAATCATTTTCTAGTGACTATAATATTAATATATTTGTTGTACATCATGCTCTTTTGAATCATGAAAATTTTGATAGAATTATTAGAATAAACAAAGAGATATTTTCAAGCATAGAAGAAATTAATTTTGATACATTAATAGATGGTTAATATACTTATAAAGTATTGTATAGAAGGTGAATTTCATGAAAGAAATTCTTATGAAATATTATTTGATTATAATAAAGCATCCAATTTTATTACTCTTGAAAATAAAAATGAAGAAGCTGATGATTTTCTAAAAGAAATGCATGGAAAATTTATATTAATGGAATATCGTGGAATAACAAGATTAGATGGATTAAAAATGTTCGTCTTAAATACTCTTACTATAAAAAGAGAATATAAACTTAACGAAATATTAAAATGAAATATTTAATTATTAATAATAATGATGGTTTTCCAATAGAAGATAAAAATCTAATAATTTATGTTAATCAGCTTAATACTGAAATTTATAAAAAATATTTTAACATTAAACCATTAGGTGATACATGTTCAGAATTAGAAATTGTTTTAGAAAATAAAGAGTATATTAAAATACAACATTTATTACAATTTAGTCCTCTATCAACTCAAAAAAAACAATTATCTTTAGTAATTTATGAAAATAATGAAATTACTTTAATCAAATACTATGGATCCTATATAAGATCAATTAATATTAATGATGATTTTGTGAATTTAAATATATTATCAGATTTTCATGAGCTACATAATGATGGTCTTGATGATTTAAAATTATTATTTAAATCATTCGAAAGAGATAAAATATTAAACCAATTAGGAATATAATGTATAATTATTAATATGACAATATCAACAAATATATCAACAACTTTATCTAATAATCAAAAAATTACTTATAATGGAACTTCTACACAAATTCCAAATAGTCATAATATAAATGACTTACTTGATTTTTTTGAATTAGTTTTAATAGCACTTGGATATGAAATTACTTATAATGATTTTATAAAAATGGAAAAAGAAGAAAGAATAAAATTAATAAGAGATATAAAATTAAAAACTATAATTTAATGGGATTTTACAAGAGATTTATAACTAAAGATTCTATTCTTTCTCAAAAAAGCTTTGAAGATATTGAGATGTTACTTGATGCTGATTCTTTAATATTAGATAATTGGTCTTCAAACTTTTTTAAAAGATTTGATGAAAAATATACTGAGTACCAAAATAAAAGAAATTTAATAATTGATGAATTTAAATATAAATCATCACCACCAGATGTTTCATCATTGAACGGTTATTATATAAGTAATATTTTAATTAATCTAAAATTAGATCCGAATTGGACTGACATACAACTTTGTGCTGATAATTTAAATACGGATATTCCAAAAGATATTTCAGGTAATTTTAATTTATTATGTGATTTTTTTATAAAATTAATAGAAAATAAAATGGAAAATGGATTATAATAAAAACTATTATAATATACTTGGTATTATAAACGAGAGTACTGATAAGGAAATAAAAAAAGCATATTATACTTTAAGTAAAAAACATCATCCAGATATAAATAGTGATATAGAATCTGAATCCATTTTTAAAGATATATCTTTGGCATATAAAATATTGATAAATTCTGAATCAAGAAATGAATATGATAAAAAAAGTAAGTATGGTAAAGATTATAATGAACTTGAAGAATTATTTAAAGTTAATATAGAATTCGATTATACCAAAGAAAATAAAAAATATGAAGACTTTAAAAAGAACGCAGTTCTTAACATAATAGAATATATTGATGATAAGTTTAATGGAACAATAGAATATAATAGGTGGGTTATATGTAAAAAATGTAATGGATCTGGAAAAGATACTAAATCAAAATTTATTATTAAAGATGAGTATGGTAATGTTAAAGGAGTTTTTGATTCAGATGATGGTTGTGATTTTTGTGAGGGAACCGGTAAAGACCATTTAGGTAATAAGTGTAGTTTTTGTTTCGGACAAGGAAAATTGGGATCTAAAGATTGTGATACTTGTAAAGGAGAAAAAAGAATCTTAGGTAAACAAAAACTTACAAAAATAAAAATAGATAAAGAGGAAACAATAGTTCCTCATATGGGTCACTTTTCTAAGTATGAACCAGGTAAAGTTGGTAACCTTATATTAATTAATAAAAAAGATTAACCTCCTCCTTTTGAAATAATAAATCCAGTTCCTCCTTTTGAAGTATTAGGTTGTTGTCCTTTGGATGAAAATATTTCAAAAACTGAACCTTTACTAGCACCACCCTTACTAGTAGGTGGATTTACATTAATACCACCTGAAAAGTTTATTATAGGATTATCAGCTATTTCAAATATAGTCTCAGTTATATTAATACTATCTATTAATGAAAATTCTGAATCAGAGTAATTTATTTGTGGTGATATTGCTGATAAAGGAGCTTGAATTGATTGATTAATTCTATCTTCTCCAGCATAATAGAAAAATGGAATAGAATCAACTTCATACATTTTAATATAACTAAATTCATTTGTATATGGTTTTAATAAAAATACTATACCACCATCAGTTCCAGTAGTTGTGCTATTGTAAAAAGGTATATTAATATTAGCTAAATAACCCCAAACAGGATCAATTGTAACACTAATTACTGTAAAGAATCTATTTATTTGACTATTTTGGGTAGCATCTCTTTTAGAAACATAGATGATATCACCTGCTGTCAAACCAGGATTTGAACCTGTAAATGCTAAAGAGTTAGCAAACAAAACATCATAAAAATAAAGAGTTTGAGCTATTACCATTTGTAAAGATGGCTTATTATAAAAATATTCTTTTTTAATTATTTCATCAGTTTGATTATGTCCAATTATATCAGGAACTGCTGATATATATGTTACTAAATCATCAGTTGTAAATAATTTCGCTTGAGGTTCATTTAATAAGTAAGGATATTTAAATCCATTATTTATTGATTGATAATCCATTTCAAATTCTATAATAGAATATCTGAATTTAGGAATATTTTTAGTATTATCATTTTCAAGTAAAAATGGCTTTCTATTTTGATTAACTGCTAATATTTTTAATTTATCTATGTTATCTACTGAAGTATTAGCTGTTAGAAATGGTGCCATCGAAACACCACTATAATTAGGTGTTAAAATACTAGTTCTCCATTTATTGTCTTTAGTAAATCTGTATAAACCAGGTATAGAATATGTAACACCCATTTCAAATGATTCAGTTAGTCCAATAACATCAGATTCAAATAAACCAGTTACAAAGCTTTGAGATGAGTTTATAGGGTAGTTAAAAAATGGATTTTCTATATAATCATCATATATTTTATATTTCCATCCTAATGAATAATCTTTTATATTATCATTAAATGTATTCTTGAAGCTTGATAAACTTGATAATACATCTTTAGTTGGATATCCATTATAGTTAAGAATAGCTTTATTAGTTTCTAAATTATCATCCCATGAAATAGAATCTCTATAAATATTTGTCATTGATGATGTGAAATAATTTACATCTATCCATGAATTATATTTCAAATAATTTTTAAATGTTGTTGAATCACTAAATCCAATATTTTCATCTTTGAAAGTAAAATTTTGAATTACACCAGATGGATAGATATTAATTTGTCTATCTTCATTTGATCTATCAATGTCATCTTGAACAGATAGTGTTAATCCTTTAAATCTACCTCCTTCAAACCTACCATCTATCCATTGAGAGTCTATCATTTTTGTAATATATGGTCTACCTTTAAATAAACCATTATTCCATATTCCTTTAAATAAGCCATTTAAAAATGCTCCATTAAGCCAAATATTTTTAGAAATTGAAATTAAATGATTTTCAGAATCTATTGAAATTCTTCTTATAGGGAAATTTAATGTAATCTGTAATTTAATTGAACTATCAGTTACATCAATAACTGTAAAATAATCTTTTATAAGTTTTCTAGAATTATTTGAATCTAAACTAACAATATTACCAACAGAAACTTTATCACCAACTTTAAAATAATCTATTATAGTAAAATCTTGTTGATTTATGAATATATCTTCATAGTAAACATATCCTGTAGTTCTTTTTAAAGAAATAATCCAATTTTTAGTAGAGTTTTTAATATTTGTTAAATTATTATCTATAATAGATGCTATATTACCAATTTTTGTAGATTTTATATCAATCGAACCTGGGAAAGAGAAAGGCTTATCAGTTCCTGGGAATATATCAAAATCATCAAATAGATAAACATATTTATCATATCTTAAACCTTCATTCCAAACACCATTTTCCCAAACACTTGAAAATGCACTAGCTGTACCACTTGTGAAAATACCATTTCCAAATCTTGTAGAAATTATATTACCGTTAGATAATCCACCAATTAGTTCAATAGGTGGTAATAATAAAGTATCATTATATGATGGTGTTGAATTTAATAGTGAATAAGTTGCACAATTATATTCAGAATACTGTGATGTTTTTTTAACTACTTTAGCACTAGTTATTATTACTTTACCACCAGGTGTTCCAGATACTTTTTTAATTTTTAGTCTATCTAACTCTGAATAAGTTACTCCAATTGAAGTGGGTTCAAATGTTGATGTCCAAGTTAATTCATCACTTTGACCATACCAGTTTCCATTAGGTGGACATCCTATTTGATAAACTCTTAAATTATTTGAAACGGATTCAATAAATCCACCATTATTGAAACCAGATAGGTATCCTACTTCTACATTAAATGTTATACTTGCATCATAATTTAATGGTACTGATTGAGTTGGTCCATATTGTAAAACATATTTTATTTCAATATCATATTGTCCAAAATCTCTAAATATATTAATACTTTGAGAAATTTCATTATTTAAAGCATATAAGTAATTACCTCCATTATAATCTATATAATAATTAGTATTATTTACAAGCTGTGTTGCATAGTTCCAAACATATGGCCCACCTAAAAATCCTACATTACTACAATTTTTTAAATTTACATATCTTATATAATCTGGAGAATATTTCCATCTTTGTTGAGAACTAGCAGACTGAGTAAATGAAAGAGATGTTATATTTGGTTGATCTTTTATTGTTGGCCAAGATGTATCAACACTTACAGTAAAAGCATCATTAATAAAAATATCCTGGTATCTATTATCATTAATAGAATCTCTATATAAAGAAATATTTGTTAATATATCAGAAACATATCCTTTATTAACTTCTATTCTAGGTGTGCAATATTCTTCTTCTATTGAAATATTATCAATATAAAAATCAGAAGTTCCGTAAGGATTTATATGTAAATAAAATCTACCATCATCTCTTGATGTTAAAATTTCAGTAATAGTTCCTCCATAAGTAGCTTGATATCCATCAACTCCAGATATTAATAAGTCTGGAACTATTGAACCCATATGATTATCTAAATCTGATAAATAATGGAAATTACTTATAAAGTCTTCACCAGATGATATTTCTAAAACATCTGAATATAGTGATCCATTATAAGTTCCAGATGTTTCACCATATGATGAATTGATTGAACCTGGTCTACCTATACTAAATTGTAAACCAATTCTAGATAGATCAGATAAATTAGCAATAGAAACAGTACCAATAGTTATAGTAACTTTATATTTATTGTCCAATGTAAATTGATTAGGGAATGTTGTTTTTATAAATGGTAATCCTACACTATTAACAAGACTTGATGGATTATCAACATCTAATTCAGTATCTTGATAAGTTAAATAGAATCCAGAAACTTCTTCAACAAATGAAAAACTAGCTCCATTTGATATTGATGTATCAACAAAAACTCTTGATAAACCATTTAGTGGTAAGTTAGATAAATCCAAATTATTCCAAACTGAAGTAAATGTTAATGAGGCACCAGACGCATATGTATATAAACATCCATTAGGATTGACACTATCATAACTAAAAGGTGATCCGTTCCAGTTACCATTTCTCCAAGTACCACCTTCCCAATAAACATTATAAGCATTCATGTAATTAGCTACCCCATTTTTCCATATCATTCCAACTCCGGTTCCAGATATCCATTTACCATTATTCCATTTAGAAATATAAAATTCAGAATCTTCAAATACTCCATTATCCCAATAACAATCATCATTTATATTAAATCCACTTGTTCCTTTAACAACCTCAATATTTGAGATAGAACAAGTAGCAATATCCCAACTTGGAACAGATGATAAATTTGCAGTAGTTTTCGGAATAAACTCTAAAGAAAAATCAGGACCAATTGCATTAAATGTATATGAGAAGCTTGTTTTAGAAGAAATATCAGATGATGTTAATATAGTATTACCTGTTAAAATAAATCCAGATAATTTATAAGATGTTGATATTGTATAAGGTATAATTTTTATTACTAAATCACTATATACTGCCTCAAATGTGCTAAAATATTCATTTGATGTACCACTAGGTACAGAATATGTAAAATTAGTATTAATAGTAAAATCAGTTTGTAAAACTTCATTTTCAATTATAACTTGAGTTGAATCACAACTACCAACATATGGTGATGTGAATGATGATTCATCAAATGTGTAGAATTTCATAGTATATATTTCACCAGGATTTAAAATTCCTGGATATACAATATAACTAACACTATCAATTGTAGTTGCATTATATTCAACATATCCTGGAGATCCGGTAGCTACTGTCAGAGTTGGTAATATAGTTGATGAAGTACTTGATAAGATCCAATTTGAAAAAGATCCGGAAATTCCTTCTGTGAAATTTCTATTTCTAAGAGATGATGTAAAATTACCAAATCTAATTTCATTATTATAGTTCTCATTAACTATTAATCTTAATGTATATGTTTCGCCGATAATTAAACCAGATGTTTGATTAATATTTAAAATACTTGATGTTCCTAAAAACTTTAATATTTTAGTAGTATCATTTGAATATAATTGATTAGACAATACGTTAGCTTGTCCTCCAATTAAATCACCACTATTATAATCAAAATCTGTGTATGACTCATTCCAATATGAAATAGAATTTCCTAAATTATCTTGATCAATTAATTGAAAATTACCATTTACTAAATAATTTATGTAAGGATTAAATGATGATTTATAAAATTTTCCTTTTAGAAATGATCCACCAATCCAAACAGAATTGTCTATAATTCCATTATTGTGTGAGAAAGTTCCACCTCTCCATAATGAATTTTTGAATTCTACTGTTAGTTTTTTCTTTTTCTTTGTGAATTGTCTTTCTAATTTAGTAAATATTTTTTTATCTTTAATAGCTATATCTTTTACTTCACTTACATATCCACTATTCCATAATCCATAAAAATTATCAGAGAAATTGGAAACATAGTTAGGTATATTTGATAAATCCGTAGATTCATTGCCTGATCCTATGAAAGATCCTTTTGTTAAAATACCATAATTCCAGTATCTTCCTATAAATATACCACCATTAAATTCTCCATTATACCATGTTGAATTCGTTCCTAAAGAAGCATTTCCAAATTCTCCACCATTAAATTCTCCACCTTGCCAAGCAAAACTACTAGAACCAGCTGATGAGTATGATGCTGCTGTAACATATGGATAACCATAATATGATATAAATTTACCATTATTAAATTCTCCATTTTTCCAAATAGCTATATCAGTAAAAGAACCATTATTAAATGTACCATTATGCCAAATAGAGTTGAAAGGATAATTAGGTGCATCAGATTTATACATATTTGGATCCATTTTTACTCCAAATAATCCATTATTAAATATACCACTATACCAATCAATTTGAAAACTTCCAGATGTTGCTCCAGTCGGATTTTCTGTTTTAAATTCGGCAGAGATAACATTTATATTACTAAATGAACCAGATACTATTCTTGTTAGTGGATACTTTAAATTTCTTTTACCAAAATTACCAGAAGTTGCCTCACCTTCTAAGAAAGTAGAATTATAAAAATCTCCATTACTAAATAATCCATTTTCAAAATTACTTAATTCAAATCCTCCATTTTCAAAAACACCATTTTGCCATGAATATCTTACAAGACCTTGATTATTTAAATCTTTTTGCTTGTAATAAGCTGGTTTTAAATCTGTATAAATATCTAGTGTTAATGGTAAGTTAGATTTATTCTTATAAAATAATCCGTTTTCAAAAACTCCATTTATCCATGATGATTCTTTAAATATACCATTTTTAAATTTATTAATTTCAGTAGAATTTATATTAGAACCTGTAGCCGAATCTGACCAAGTAAAACTATCAACATTCCAAATTGAATTATAAAATATTCCATTTTCCCAGGTATCTGTACCAGAAATAAAAGATGAATTAATAATTAATCCTGATTTTATATTATTATTATTATCTGAGAATATAATATCAGATAATAAAAGACTTCTCCAATTATTATAATTAATAGGATCTTTATCTGTATTATTAAATAATTGATTATTAATTATACAATCTTTGAAATAACTTCTTCTAAAAATACCAGATTGTATTTTAGAATTTTCAAATTTAACAGGATGTAAATAATTATAAGAATTTTGTGCAAATTTAGTTGTTAATGCACTACCTGATAAATTAGTCACATTAAATAAAACAGATGATGTCATATATATAGCATCACTTATTTTTAAAATACGGCCATTACCACCTGTTGTATTACTATTAACTTTATATGTATCAGGTAATTTAACCAAATTGCTACCACCTGTTAAGGTGGTATCATAATATAATCCATTTATAAATAAAATATCAGATTCATTAAATAATTCCTCTCTAAAATTTGGATAGACTGATAATTCGATACTACCTAAAGAATTATCAATATTTACAGAATCATAATATGATGATGATAATCCAGTATTTATTGAATTATCTTTGTTATAATTTATATAATTTCCGCTTATCCAATTTGAATCTTTAAATAGTCCGCTCTTAAAATCAGAATCAACTAAATAAGCTTCTGATATATCTAATGTTTTTGTAGTTTCAAAAAACATATCTTTGCTAGATTGTATAGAGTAAATTAAAACATCTGAAAAATCAGTACCATCTGTTAATAATAAACTATCATATGTGTAAGATCCTTCTACTGAAAAAATATTTCCACTATATGTCCATGTTCCAATAGATAAATTTGTTAATTCATCATAAAGAACAGAATTTGAAAAAGTTGATGAAATGGTAGAAGATGTTCCAGAATAAAATATCTGTAAAATTGATGAAGTTGCATTCCAAGAAGTAGTTGATGTAAATTGAGATATATCAAATGTATAAGGTCCATAATATTCTGTAATAATTTGACTATTGAAATTTTCAATATTATTACTAGGAGTAGCACACATTATTATATCAATTGATGGATAACCATAATTATTATTTATACTAACTGATCCGTAAAGACCTGTAAGTATTTTATAATTATCTTCTTTAGTAGATAATTGAGTAATTATTCTTTTTTCATTTTTGAAATTATCATCAAAAGTTGAATAATAAGAATCAATTGTAAATTTATCATCAAAGAAATTTAATACGGGTGAATTATTTTTAGTTATATTTAATCCATCAAAATAAAAACTTTGGCCTTCTTTAAGTCGGTTAAACCCATCATTATTAATATAAAATTTATACATTTTATATTGAACATAATCTTCACCATCATACCAATTAAATATACTCTCATCATAATTCTCTATTTTAATTATTTTATCTGATGTGAATTTAGAATTTAAGAAAAGAGTTTTTTTAAATTCAGAATTAACTGATTTAGATTTAAAAATTTTTGAATTTAATACAATTGAACTAAACAATGATGAATTAAATATATTGCTATAAATTATATCACAATTAATATAATTTCCTGATTCAGTATTAACAGAATAGGTTATTGATTGAGATATTAAATAATCACTTAAAACTAAGTCATTTGAAAAGGATCCAATTATAGAGTTATCAAATGTTCCATTTTGAATTGTAGAGTTTTTTATGTAGGAATCATAGACATAATTATATCCAATTCCTGAATTATCTTTTTCAGTAGCTTTAATATTTGGTAATCCAAATTCATCAAATAATGTTATATATGATTCATCATTACCAGTACCTTTACCAATATCACCTTTAAACCATTTAGTATTTAAAACACTACCTAAAGAAAATTTAACATCTGATCCACTATAATTAATAGTTTCTTGATGTGTTCCTAATAAACCTTGATTAAATTCTCCTTTCTTAAAAGTACCATTTCTAAAATTTTGTTCAGTTATTATTGGATTTAAATATTTTCTATCAACTTTCCAATTAGATTCATAATTATATGTATAACCATTTTTAAATTTAATTCCAGATTTTTCAAAATCACCATTAATAATTTTTAAATCACCATTATTTAATAAACCAGATGATAGATAATTAGTATGATTTCCAGATATAACATCAGATGTAATGTCTTTTAAATATCCAGATGTTGTTCCACTAAGAACTAAAAATGAATTTGAATAAGTTAAATAGCTAGAACCAGATGATGTAAATCCTAATATACCATATTCTGTTCCACTAACTGAAAATGTTCCATTAATATATAAAAAATTATTATTAGAAAATGTACCATAGTTAGAAAATCTATTTACAATATAATCATAATCTCGATTAGATGTAGTTTGAATAAAGTAATCAAATTCTCTTTGAGTTGATGCAACATAAACTTTGACAAAATTATCAATAGGTTCATCAATATATGGTAAATTTCCAGTATATTCAATATCTAGTACTATTTTAGTTTTATCAACATACTGAACTATATAACCGTCTGAAAGTTTATTAAATTTATTTTTCTTTATAATTAAATCTGAATCATATTGACCACCAGTTATAAAAACTCTATCTCCTAATTTTAAATTATTATTTACTTCAGTATAAAATAATGTATATCTTTGACCTTTAATTAAAAAAGGCTCTATATAATTTAATAGTCTAACAGAAAAACTTTGCTTGCTTTTTTTATATAAAATATCCTTAGTATTTAAAGAAACTATATTATTAGAGTTTGTATTAATTGCTGAATCTATAACTTTCTTATCATCATCTGATAATTTTTTAGTTATGGTTTGAATTGGAAATTTACTAGGTATTTTCATTTATACTTTAACTATATAGTTTCTGTATATATTATTAAAGGTTTTTTATCCTACTAATTTGTTTATACCATTTTAATATTTTATATTTGTATGTTATGTCAAAAACTAATGCAAAATCAGAATTTTTAAATCATATCTACAATAGAGGAGGGGTACTTTGCGCTCAAATAGAAAGAGGAGATAATTATTATGATGCTGATGAAGAAATCATCGAAAGAAATTTTATATTAACTACCGGATATAACGAAGAAGATTGGAATAATTTTTTATCTAAAATAGATTTTATTTATGATTCTGGATATGGTAGTCAAGAACTTTTTTGTACAATTTGGTATGTGGACGGAACTTGGTCTGATCGTGGGGAATATGATGGGTCAGAGTGGTATCAATATCATAAATGTCCAGATATACCAGATTATATTAGACGAATAGATAAGGAAAGAGAACAAAAGTTAAATCAAATAATTTAAATGAAGACAAAAATATTAGTATTTACAGGAGCTGGAGTTAGTAAAGAAAGTGGACTCGATACATTTCGTGATAATGATGGATTGTGGATGAACTATGATATTAAAAAAGTTGCACATATTGATGCTTGGAAAGATAACCCACAATTAGTATTGGATTTCTACAACATGCGTAAAGATGATATGGTATCTGTTAAACCTAACATAGCTCATGAGATAATTGCTGAACTTGAACAATATTTTGATGTAACAGTGGTTACACAAAATATTGACGATTTACATGAAAAGGCAGGTTCTACAAATGTAATCCATTTACATGGGGAAATTTCAAAAATTAGAAGTGAAAATAGTACTGAATTTGTCTATCCATATGATAAAGATATTAAAATTGGAGATTTGGCAGAAGATGGATACCAATTAAGACCTTATGTAACTTGGTTTGGTGAGAACCTAGATTTTAAAAATATTAAATTAGCAGAAGAAGCTGCTTTCGATTCTGCTGTCTGTGTTATAGTTGGAACATCTATGCAAGTTGCTCCTGCAAGCAGTATACCTTTCCAAACTAAAGATACTGCTTTAATATATTATGTTGATCCTGGTGATGTAGGATTTTATATTCCTAAATTTAGAGAATATTTTTTCTACCATATTGAGGAACCAGCAACAACGGGAATGCAAAAGATAAAACAAGAACTCACACAAATTTTTCTAAAATGAATATTGATAAATTAGCTAGAAATGCTTTAGAGTTTTTAAAAACAAAATGTAAATTGCCAAATTCTGGTATTATTGCTGGTGGATCACTAGGTAATTTAATATGGGAGCAAGTATCTGGAAATATAGCTGTTATTAATGATATAGATATTTTTGTTTTTGAAAATCTTATAAACTTAGATGATATATCAGTACGTAATAAAAGAAATTCAGCAGAAGGCGGGCGGATATTTTATAGAAGTCAAGAAAAAATATATTGGAAAGATTATACCGGATTTTGTGAAGGTTACAGGACGAAAGAATTTTATTTAATTAATAAAACAAATACTGATGGAATTATTAATTATATTTACTATTCATCTACATCAAATAAACCAGAATTAGTAACTGATTCATTTGATATTAATTGTACTCAAATTGGTACCAATTTGAG
>Ga0247831_1000419_pt1 | contig 92700 bp, 65 predicted proteins | sample LaCruzMarch2015__9_FD_192406 | JGI IMG/M metagenome (GOLD analysis project Ga0247831, IMG submission 192406) | Freshwater microbial communities from meromictic Lake La Cruz, Castile-La Mancha, Spain - LaCruzMarch2015_1m | ecosystem: Environmental > Aquatic > Freshwater > Lake | place: Spain...
AGCTATGTGGGAACAGCGCAAAAGCTCGGACTCAATGTGCTGGAAACCATCACAGCAGCCTTCCAAGGCAGACCCTTCCAGGTGCCTGTCCAGGCAGGCACCTGAATAGTTACCTTGGAAGTTCGTTCTACAGCCCACCCAGTTCGCAAACCCGATCCCAGTGCGCCTTTTCCACAGGCGTGATGGACAGCCGGTTGCCGCGACGCAGGGTGATCATGTCGGCAAGCTTCGGATCGTCGCGCAGCATGTCCAGGGTGACGAAGGTCTTGAAGGCGGCCTCCCATTTCACATCTACCATCAACCAGCGCGGATCTTCGTCCTTGCTGCCTTTGTCGAAGTATTCGGAGGAGGGATCGAACTGGGTGTGGTCGGGATAGGCCTCTTTGACGATCTTCACGATGCCCGCAATGCCCGGCACGGGACAACTGCTGTGATAAAAGAACCCGAGATCGCCCAGGGCCATCTCGTCGCGCATCATGTTGCGCACCTGATAGTTGCGCACGCCGTTCCAGGGTTCGGTTTTCTTCGGGCGCTTCTTCAGGTCGTCGAAGGAGAAGACATCGGGTTCGGATTTGAGCAGCCAGTAGCGCATAAGGAGTGCTGCACGAAATACACGGAACCCGGCGAAAGGGAATGCCGAAATCGCGTCCCGCATGGCGTGATGCGGACAAACTTTCCGAAAAAGCCGACAAAAGAGAGGGCTGAATCATCGTTATTTTCACCCCCTCATTCGCTGGAGAAACCTTGACCCCATCCCCGGCTCCGGGTTTACTCGCCTCCCCACCGTCATGTCGCGTTCCCTCACCCTTTCCCTCTTGCTCTGCACCGGAGCCGCCTGGGCCTCCCAGCCCAAGTCCACCTCCGACCTGCCGGACCCGAACCCCGAGGTGCAAAAGGCGGGCTTCGTGGTGCCGGAGGGCCTGGAGGTCACGCTGTGGGCGCAGGAGCCGATGATCGCCAAACCCGTGCAGATGAACTGGGATGCCCAGGGCCGCCTGTGGGTGGTCAGCAGCACGACCTATCCGCAGATCAAACCGGGCGATGGCACGAAAGACCAAGTCGTGGTGCTGGAGGATACCGACAAAGATGGCAAGGCGGACAAATCCACGGTCTTTGCTGAAGGCCTGCACATCCCGACGGCGGTCATTCCAGGCGATGGCGGAGCCTATGTGGCGAACTCCACCGAGGTGCTGTTTCTCAAAGACACCGATGGCGACCTGAAGGCGGATGAGCGCACCATTATGCTCAGCGGATTCGGCACGGAGGATACGCACCACCTGCTGCACACGATGCGGCATACCCCAGAGGGACTGCTGTCCTTCAATCAGTCCATCTACATTCACAGCCACATCGAGACACCTTATGGCGTGCGTCGCCTCATGGGAGGCGGCGTGTGGGAGTTCCGCCCGGAGAACCGGCGGCTGGAGATCGTCAGCAAAGGCCTCATCAATCCCTGGGGTTATGAGTTCGACCAATGGGGCCAGTCGTTTGCCACGGATGGCGCGGGCGGTGAGGGGCTGAACTACATCTTTCTGGGCAGCGTTTTCAAAACCTCGCCAGGGGCCAAACGCACCCTCAGCGGCCTGAGCCCGGGCCAGCCGAAGCAGTGCGGCCTGGACTTCATTGATGATCCGCATTGGCCTGAGGACTGGCAGGGCACCTGGGTCACCAATGACTTCCGTGGCAATCGTGTGAACCGTTTCAAAGTCACCCCCAGCGGCAGCAGCTATGTCGCCAAACAGGAAGCCGATGTGCTGGCCTCCAATCACCGCGCCTTCCGTCCCATCGACATCCGCGTTGGCCCTGATGGCGCGCTTTACATCGCTGACTGGTATAACCCCATCATCCAGCATGGCGAGGTGGACTTCCGCGATCCGCGTCGTGACCTCGTCCATGGTCGCATCTGGCGTGTCACGGCGAAGGGCCGCCCGCTGAGCGAGATGCCGAAAATCGTCGGTGCCCCCGTGCCGGAGCTGCTGGAAATGCTGAAGAGCAACCGCAAGTGGACACGTGACTTTGCCCGTCAGGAACTGAGCAGCCGTGGCGTCACGGAGGTCATCCCGGTGATGAAGACCTGGGTGGATGCCCTGGACAAAGCCGCCCCGGATTACTGGAAAACCATGCTGGAGGCCGCCTGGGCGCGTGAAGGCCTGAACCGCTTTTCGCCCAAGCTCTGGCGCGATCTCTACGCCAGCCCGGACGCCCGTGTGCGTGCGGCTGCTATGCGTATCCTGACCCATCGCTGGAAGGAACTGCCGGACGCCATGGACTTCCTGGCCAAGGGCATCACCGATGAAAATGCGCAGGTGCGTCTTTGGTCCATGGGTGTGCTGCATGACATGCGCAAACCGAAGGCCTTTGAACTGGCACTGAAGGCCCTGGATCAAAACATGGATGAGAGCCTGGATTTCCTCCTGGAACTCACCGCCCGTGAGCAGGCCGACATCTGGATGCCCCTCACGCTGAAGGGCGACCTGAAGCTGAACGACAACCCCAAGCACCTCGTCTATGCGATGAAGGCCACGGGCCGCAGTGATGCGCTGAAGCCGCTGCTGGTGTCCCTCAAGGCAGGGAAGCTTGCCGCCGATGATGCCGCCGCCGTGATGGCCATGGCCGGAGATGCTGCTGATGCCGACCAGGCCCGGCAGATCGCTGATCTGGTCAATGATCCCGCCATGGCGGACCAGGTTGTGGGCCTGATGGATGCCCTGGTCAAGGCAGGCACCACACGCGCTGTGAAACCCGAAGGTGCCGAGGCCATCGTCAAAGCCTGGCTGGAAAGCCCGCGTGCCGAGATCGTCCACCGCGCCACCATCCTGGCCGGAGCCTGGAAGGTCGAGTCCACCCGCGAGACCCTGCAAAACATCCTGGTCAAAGCCGATACGATCCCTGCCATTCGCGATGGTGCCGTGCAGGGATTGGCGCGGCTGGGTGGAGTGCCTTCCCGTGACTTTTTTGACAAGGTCTTCCAGGAAAAACCTGAGCTGCGCAGCATCGCCGTGCAGGGCCTGACTGATGTCGGCCCGCAGATCGCTGCGAAGCGCGCTGTTGAGTTTCTGGCCACCGCCAAGACCGCTGAAGAAGCCGCGCCCATCCTCACCGCTTTCCTCAAAAACAAGCAGCTCCCAGGCGTCCTGGCCAAAGAGCTCGGCGGCAAGACCATCCCCGAATTCGTCGCCGTGGATGGCATCCGCATGGTGTCCACCCGTGGCATCAAAGGTCCGCTGGAGGAGGCCCTGCGCACCGCCGGGGGTGTGAAGCCGATGGCCCAGGCCCTGACCCCCGAGCAGATGGCCGCCCTGGTGGCCAAGGTGAAGGATCAAGGCAGCGCCGTCCGTGGCGAGGCCGTCTATCGCCGCCAGCAGCTCCTCTGTCAGTCCTGCCACGCCATTGGTGATGCCGGTGGCGTTCTCGGGCCAAACCTCGTCAGCATCGGCGGCAGCGCTCCGGTGGATTACCTGATCGAGAGCCTTTTGGAGCCGAGCAAAAAGATCAAAGAGGGCTACCACATGATCATCATCGGCCTCAAGGACGGCAGCGTGGTCAGCGGTGGGCTGGTGCAGGACGGCGGCGATGAAGTCATCATCCGCGACCCCGCCAATCAGCTTCAAAAAGTGCCCAAGGCCCAGATCGCCACCCGCCAGATGAGCCCCGCCAGCATGATGCCTCCGGGCCTCACCGCCAGCCTGCGCGAGGACGAATTTGTTGACCTCGTCCGCTTCCTGTCCGAACTGGGCCGCGAGGGCGACTACAAGATCAAACCGAACCGCTACGTCCGCACCTGGAAGGTCATGGGCCTCATGGAGCCTGAAGTGGTGGATCACGTCCGCCATGTAGGTCTGCATGCCCTGCATGAAAAAGACGCGACTTACCCCTGGCAGATCCTCTTCTCCCAGGTCAGCGGCGACATCCCCCTGAGCGAAGTCCAGCAGATCAAGATGTATCCCTGGTTCCCGAAGATCGCCCAGTTCACCCTGAAACTCGACAGCCCCGGCAAGGTCAAGCTCGGCCTCAGCAGCATCCAAGCCGTTGATGTCGTTGTCGGGGATAAGCACCTGAAAGAAGTCACCCCCGAACTGACCCTGGACCTGCCTGCGGGCAGCCACCCGGTCAGCGTGCTCATTGGCCGCGATGCCGGTGACCTCGCTGGTTTTCGGGTCGAGATCCTGGACGGCGCGGTGACTGTTCAGTGACCCTGGATCAATGTTAAGCTGCCTGGAAATCGTCCGATTTTCAGGCGGCTTTGTTTGAGCCATTTGATGCCTTTTGTATAGCATTTGCATTTTCGGGCTTTTACCGGCCTGATTTTCATCCCAGGGCGTTGAAAGCCAAGGAGTTGGAGCGAAAACCGATGGCTCAAAAATGGCTCTTGGACGGCTCAAAATGGCTCTTTTCGGGGGTGAAGACGCTAGTAGCGCGAGCTCCCGCCCACCCCCATTCGCCGCCGCCTCCCTGGCCCGCATCATCTCCACCCAGGCATTCAGATTCCGGCGATACCCTGAAGAATGCTTTCTCATCCCCCGACCGGGTGGATTAAACGTCGAGATGGCAAGGGGTATTTGCCGAGCTTTAGACCTGACGAACCCCTTCAGCGCGGCGCGAGGATGAGGGAGTGATCATCGCTCGTCAGTTCATAGTTCGATCTCTTCGCGATGATGGTGAGGGCCTCGAAAACAGAAACGTCTTTCAATTCAAGAGTGATCGGAATATCTGACTTGGCGCTTGGTTTCAGGACAAGGTTGATGGGAGGGGACTCTTCTTCGCAGTGGCGGAGTCCTCTTCGGATAAACTCAACCGCTTCTTCCAGGGTCGCGGCTGCAAACTGGACTTGAGGCAAAATCCGCATCTTCGCCCGTTCAGCCGCTTTGTTTTGATGAGCAGGGCCGGAGTCACCCGACCGCTTATCGGACAGAGGCATCAACAAAACGGCCTGTTCTTCGATGCGAAACTTCATGCCCGACAGCAGGCTGATGTATCGAATCACCTCCAGCGCGGGGATGTTTTTGAGATCCAAATTGATCAAGGTGCCTGGAGCAGGTGGATCAATCAGGACGAACCGGATCGGTTCTCCAGGCTGCTTCAGATTCTCTCGATCAAGACGAAGGCATTTGAGGTGAAGAAACTCAATGGATTCCTCCAGAGTCGCCTCATAAAACTGAACTTGAGGAAGAATGAATCCCTGCAGTTCCTGCCGCAAGGGATGGTCTTTCTTGATGGGCAGATCAGCCGCGCCAATGCTAGGGCCAACCATGAAGGCATGAGTGAAAGTGACAAGTGCCCGGGTCGTCATAAAAAAGGGATTCGAGGTTCAGTGCATGTGTCGGCTCAAAGCCTCCTCAGCCCATCTTCTGTCATTGGATTTGGGATCTCGATCTCCAGTTCGTCGATGCGGCGTAGGGTCTCCGCATCCAGGATGAGGTCGGCGGCGGCGAGGCTTTCATTGAGCTGCTCCACCGTCGTGGCACCGATGATGGTGGAGGCGACGAAGTTGTGCTGCCGGCTCCAGGCGACTGACAGGGCGGTGACCGTCACGCCGATATCGGCGGCGATCTGGCCCAGTCTTTCCGCTGTGGCCAGGGTGCGCTCATTGACGAAACGCTGCGCCATGCGCTTCTGGCGTTCGCCGCCATTGACCAGATAATCGCTGAACCGCGCCCCCTCTGGCAGGGCACCGCCGTTGTATTTGCCCGTGAGCACGCCGCCGCCGAGGGGGGAGTAAGGCAGCAGACTGACCCCCTCCATCCGGCAGACCTGGGCCAGCTCGTTCTGACAGCGGCGGTTGATCAGGGAAAAGTTGTTTTGCACCGTGTCAAACCGGGCCAGGTGATGCTTCTCGGACGCCCACAGGTTTTTCATCAAGCCCCAGCTCGTCTCATTGCTGCAGCCGATGGCGCGGACTTTACCCTGCTTCACCAAGTCCGTTAGTGCCTCCAGGGTGTCCTCCTGCCGCATGCCATGGTCGGGCCAGTGGGTCTGGTAGAGGTCAATGTAATCCGTCTGGAGACGGCGCAGGCTGCCCTCGCAGGCCTGGATGATCTGGCGGCGGTCCAGGGCGGTGAAGCCTCCGCGCAGAGGCGGGCGGAACCAGCCGTGGCCGGGTCCGGTGACTTTCGTGGCGATGATCACCTCCTCCCGACGTTTGGTTTTCAGCCAGCGCCCGACGATGACTTCTGTGTCCCCGGCCAGATCGGCGCTTGGGGGGACGGGGTAGATCTCGGCGGCATCAAAGAAGTCGATCCCGGCCTCATAAGCCCGGTCCATGATGGCAAAGGAGGTCTTTTCATCCGCCTGGAGGCCAAAGGTCATGGTCCCCATGCAGATATCCGTCACCACAATGCCACTGCGTCCAAGTCGTCTGCGTTCCATGGGCGGAAGCTACCAAGGGAGGCGGGCAGGATCAACTCCCGGCATTTCTTTGGCGGGTGTGGACGAATACGACCCGATGCAGCATGGCGGAGGTGGGGGCTATTGTCTAACTTTCAGTTAGGCCGTAAGCGCGCTCTGCACATCCCCCCGGTGTGGGATGCCCTCCTGGGCACCCATTTTCAGCGTGGCCAACGCACCTGCGACATTGGCCCAGCGCACACATTCTAGCAGAGGGCTGCCTTCGGCCAGATGCGTGGTGAAGGCTCCGGCGAAGGTGTCGCCAGCGCCGACGGTATCCACGGGTTTCACCTTGTGCGTGGCGACCTTTTTTAAACCGGACTCGCTGAGCACGAGGGTGGACTTTTCACCCCGAGTGACGATGAGCGTGCGGACTCCCTTTTGCTTCAGGCTTTCTTTCCAGTCGTCCAGGTGATCCGCGATTTCGTCCACATCGGCATCGAAGATTTGCTTGGCCTCTCCCTGGTTTACGATGAGGACATTCACCGTCACCTTGCCCCAGGGGAACTCGGGGTGAATGGGCGAGGGATTCAAAACCACAGGCACATCCCGGCCATTGGCGAGCTTGATGGCCTCCACCACGGTCTCCAGGGGCACTTCCAACTGAATGAGCAGCGCCTTGGCCACTTCAATCCGTGCGCGCTGCATTTTCAGGGAGGGGGCGGTCAGCGCGGCATTGGCGCCGGGGATGACGATGATTTGGTTTTCTCCTTTGGCATCGACCGCGATGAATGCATTGCCCGTGCCGCCTTTGACCGTGTTCACCGCACTGCAATTGACGCCTTCACGCCGAAGGTGATTGCGGTAATCGCGGCCATCCGGGTCGTCGCCCAGGCAGCCGATGAGGGTGACCTGGGCCCCGTGCCGTGCGGCAGCCAGGGCTTGATTGGCTCCTTTACCACCAAAGCGCTTCTCTAAAGACGAGGCAGACACCGTCTCCCCTGCGGCGGGCAGACGCTTCACAGAGGCGATGAGGTCCACATTCATGGACCCAACGACAACGATGGAGGCTGCGGAGTTTCTGGCCATACGATTGAAGAATCTGTTTAACGACCTGACGCCATCGGCTTTGCATTGCAAGCCTGGGACTGAAATCTTTTCAATGATTCAACGAAGTAAATCGCCAAGTGACCAAGTTTGCTGTCATGTTCCGATCACCCCTTATCTTATTTCTTACCGTAGGTGTCTCTGTCATGGAGTTGACTGCTCATGCAGAACGTCTGGAGGCTGAGAGCATTGAAGCGAGCACACATTTTCAGGCGGCGGAAGGGTCCGGGAAAATCGACTTTAAACAAAAAGTGGTGACGGCAAATGGTAAGACCCTGCCACTGATCAAGAAGGCGACTCAGGACAAAATTGATCTGACCTTCGATGAAAAGTTGGAAGGCGGCACGCTGAAGCTGACCATGGATGGCCACACTCAAACCGTGCCGCTACGCCCGGCAGGCATTGAGCTGTTTGATCAGGGATTGGGTGTGTTGGACATCAATGACACCTGTCTTGTCCTGGGCTGTGCGGACCCTGCCATCGGCTTCACCGGCAAGGCCCTGCGGTCCTGGGTGGGTAGCCAGAATGAACATGGTTTTGCTTTCACCTACCATATCGCGCAAGTCACGACTCAACATTTTTTGATGCGGATGGAAAGCAAGGGCAGTCAGGATGGGGCCAACGTCACCCAGAAGTTTGAGTGGTTTCTCACTAAACCGAAAAGCTAGTTCTTTGCCGGTGGCTCCACGCATAGCTGCACGATGGCCTCGCGCACTCGGGCTACTTGCTCCGGTGACATGACCAGGAACCGATGACGGCCTTTGCCATCTTTGGAAGGGCGATACCAGGTGGCACCGTTGTCCTCCACCGTCACACCGCCGGGAGGGGAGAGATCGAAGTAACCTCGGTCAGGATAAATCGCATATAGCACCGCCGTCGGGTCCCAGGTCGGGCGGTCATGCGGCGGCGGATTGTAGGCGTAGTAGGCTTCCTTCAGCGGGTGATGCTTCACGTACTCAAAGTCACGCTCGATGCTGACATGGGGATACGCGGCGGCGACCCCGATTTCAAAACCGCTCCAGATGATGGGCGTCGGCCAGTGAACGGCCAGCTTTTGTGCGGCAGGCACGTCCTTGATTACGTTGTATTCGAGATGGCGCGTGTTCCAGTTCACCGTCTGGAAGGCCCCGGCCATGATGGACAGGAAGGTGACCTTTTGCTTGATCAAATCACGGCCGCTGAGCGGGGAATGATCGTCCGGCTTGGAATCCAGCAGACGGGCGAAGTTGGTGAAGAATCCGACCTGGGCCAGGGCCACGGAATTGTCCGGCTGGGCCGCCAGCAGCTTGCGGATCAAACCCACTGCCTCCGGGGCATCGGCACCGCTGAGCAAGTCATGCGGATAACGAAAGCTGCCGTCGGCATTCTTTTCATCGGCCAGCAGGTTGAACTTCCCCGGCTCCGGTGTGACGCCATTCCGCACCACCCCGATGGGCACATCAGGATAACCATGAAACGTGTTCACGGCATCCACAAAGGCGGCGGCCTGGGGATGATCCTTGGTGATGGTCACGGCCAGCAGCTCACAGGCACCACGCTTTTGCAGGTTGTGGATCATCTCCAGCGCCATGACATCATCCACGTCATTGCCCATGTCGGTGTCGAAGATGAGCTTCACAGGAGCGGCGTGGGACCAACCGCCGAGGGTCAGCAGGAGAAAGGGTAGAAAGGTTCGTTTCATGGGAGGTTATGGTATAACAAAGGATTTAGCATGATTGGAAGGTCGATGGCCGGGAGGTTATTTCTTCGGAGGCTGTGCCGTGAGGTGAACCATGGCCTCCAGCACGCGTGCCTTTTGGACAGGGGTCATCGTGAGAAAGCGGTCGCGTGTGAGTTTTGGTTCGCCCTTTTTAGCCAGGGTGAAGCGGGTGAAACCATCGTCCTCCACGACCACCTGTCCGGTCTGGGAAAGTCCGAAGAAATCACGGTCTGGAAATACCGCATGCAGCACACTGCTTTGATCCCAGCAGGGCCGGTCGTGTTCCGGCCCGCTGTGCAAGAGGTAGGCTTCCTTCACGATGTGATGCGGCAAGTAATCGAAGTCCCGCGCGATGCTTTGGCGAGGGTAAGGAAGCGAAACGCCGATTTCATAACCGCTCCACACAATAGGCACTTCCTGCGGCCAGTCGCGTGCCATCATCTGCATGGCCGGGATGCCATTGATGACGTTGGCTTCCAGGAAATGATTGTTGTCATCGATGGTCTTGAATCCACCTGCCATGATGGAGAGAAGCTTCACCTTTTGACGAATCAGCGCCGGTCCTTCAAGCGGCGAATGCGCATCCGCCTTGGAGCGCAGCAGATTGGCCATGTTCGAGGCGATGCCCACACTGGCAATGCTGACACTGTGATCCGGCTGGGCCGCCAGCAGTTGCCGAAGCAGCGCAACCGCCTCAGGCACTTCGTCATTGCTGCGAATGTCATGCGGATAGTCCGGGGAATCGGCCAGTTTCAAATAGCGGCTTTCACGCTTCTGCGCCGTTTCATCCCGCGTCACCCCAATGGGCAGATCAGGCCGTCCATGAAACGTGTTCTGCGCATCCACAAACGCCGCCGTCTGCGGGTTCTGTTTGGAGATCGTCACGCCTAACAACTCACAGGCCCCACGATCCGTGAGATTGTGCAGCATGGCCAGCGCCAGCACATCATCCACATCGCCCGTGATGTCGGTATCGAAGATGATGCGGGGTGTTTGGGCGTGGGATAGACTCGAGAGAAGAAGCCATCCGTAAAAGAGAAGAGACCGTGTCATGAGCGGAGTCGGCGAGGGTGGTTAGCGATCATCTGGGCGCGGTCGGCTTCGACCAGCTCGCGGAGCTGATCCGCAGTGGGAAGAGAGGTGAGATAACGCGAGACAAAGAGCTTTTGGTCCATGCCTGCCGTGGCGAATTCGACCTCCGTGCCGTCCTTGTCTGTGCAGAGCAAGATTCCCACAGGCGGGTTGTCGGCCTCATGCATCATGCGAGCCTTGAACCAGTTCAGATAAAAGTTCATCTGCCCGGCATCCTCCGGTTTGAAGCCGCGTGTCTTGAGGTCCAGCAACACATGACAGCGTAAAACTCGATGGTAGAACACGAGGTCCACCCGGTGATGCTTGCGCCCTTCCGTCATGCGAAACTGCCGGGCCTCGAAGCAGAACCCTTTGCCCAATTCCAAAAGGAATCGTTGAAGATGGTCTAGCAATGCGGTTTCGAGGTCATTTTCGCTGTATTCAGGGCGTTCGGCCAAACCTGTGAATTCCAGGATGTAAGGATCGCGCATCAACTCCGCGATAGATTCCGGCTGTGCTGATTTGGCCTGTTTCCTGGCCCTTTCGATCACCGCCTTTTTGTTGGTGGAAAGGCCTGTGCGTTCATAGAGGAGGCTTTCGATTTGACGTTGAAGTTCACGCACAGACCAGCCTTCACGCAGACATTCATTTTCGTAGAAAGCGCGTTTCCACGGATCGGAGATGCGGATGAGTTCTTGGAGCTTTGTCCAAGAAATTTCCATGACCAATGTCGGATCTAGTGGAGTGGGCGATTGGCGAGGCCGCTCGAATTCGGCGGTCAGTGGACGCCGAATCTCTACAGAGAGGATTTCCAGTTCCCCAGAAGATGTCTGATCCAGCACAGGTAAACGGGCGGCATCAATGAATTCGGCGGTCACTGACCGCCGAATCTGCGGATACATCGAAAAGAAAATCCGACAGTCCCGAAGCCTCCTTAGATCCAACCCTTTTATCCCCTTTTTTTCCAGATCCTCGGCCAATCGTTCTAGCAACCGCTCTCCGTATTTGGCTCTGTCTGCGCCCCCTTGTTCAAACTCGACGATGTAGGCTCCGACGATCCAGTTTCGCAGCACCAGACCTTGATTGGCCACAGAGGCGACTCGGCGTGTGAGCTGGTCATTGAGCTGGGAAATGGCTCCGACAAGCTGCTTGTAGCCTGGATTGCGAACGGGAGTTTTGGAGGGTTTTTGTTTCATACTTTTCTCCTCCAAGTATCGGCCAAGACGGCGGCCACAATGACCGCACCGGTGACCACGCGTTTCATGGGTTCAGAGGCTCCGATTTGCACCAGGCCTGCCTCCAGGGTGGCGATGATGAGGACGCCGATAAAGCTTTTCACCACGGAGCCGCGTCCGCCCATGAGGCTGGTGCCGCCGACGACCACGGCGGCGATGGCGGAGAGTTCAAAACCCACGCCTGCATTGGGATCGGCGGAGCCGAGGCGCGAGCAGTTGAAGACGGCGGCCAGGCCTGTAAGAGTGCCTAACAAGGCGTGTGCCAGGATGCGTGGACGGTCCACGGGCACACCGGAGATCAGGGCGGCTTCACGATTGGCACCGATGGCGATGAGGTGTCTGCCCACGGCCATGTGCAACAGCATGATCTGGCCCATAGCCACGATGACAAGGGCAATGATGAAGGCGGGGGAGATCACCAGTCCGCCCACGGGTGCACCGAGGGATTCGATGCTTTCGCCGATGTATTTGGTCTGTGAATCCGTGGTGAGAAAGGCCAGGCCCCGCGCAATCTCGAGCATGCCCAGGCTGACGATGAAGGAAGGCAGGCTCAGCTTTACGCTAACGGCTCCGGTGATCCAGCCCATCAGCGTGCCGACGGCCATGCTGGCCAGAAGCGCACCGGGCAGCCCCCAATGCTGATCAGCCATCATGACACCGACCACCGCACCGCAGAACCCGAGCACGGACCCGACGGAAAGGTCAATGCCACCCGTGACCATGACCAGCGTCATGCCCGTGGCGACCAAGGCCAGCGCCGGAATGCGATTGGCCACGGAACCCAGCGTCGCCATGCTAAAGAAGCTGTCCCGCATGAGGCCGAACAGCACGATCATGCCCGCCCAGACGGCAAGAAGCACCAGGAAGTCGTTCCAGCGGCGGAGGTTCATTTGGCAGGCAGGGAAGTGATGACTAACTAAATAAACAGTCAGGGGTTCAATGAAAAATATTGGGTTGCTGTCAAAGGCGTTGCCATAAAACCCTTTTGGGAGAGCCACCAAAACCTTGGTAATGAGGAACGGTCCACTGAGTATAGAAAGGTGACCTTGAGCTTGCGGCCGTAAGTCAGGTAATCTAGTTGGTTGCGCGCCCCGGTCGCATTACTGAGCATCCAGCCATCTTGCTGGCGATGATAGCTGATACTCTTTTCCAGAACCAGCGGCCGATCTTCAAGCAGCACTTTTACCTGATTCCATTCAGCGCGCTGCCAGGGCTTTATTCCGCATGCTGTGACTTTTCCTGCGCTGCTGGCCGACTCGACACGCCAAGTCACAAAGTCTTCATGGTCCACGATCACCACTGGTCGATTGGAGCGTGATCGAAGCTGCACTTGCAAAAAAATGTGATCTGCCTTTACCGTCGTAACCAATTCGAGATGTGGGATTTCCTGCGATGCGGGGCGCGTCATGCAATTGCACAACAGGCAGCAGAAGATACCCAGCAGAAGAATAAGATTGCGCATGATGCGACAGAAATTTAACAACAACTAATGGAGGCTGTCCTTGGCTTACTGTGCAGCCTAGGATCACTTCGAAACCACATCCACCGTCGTGGTCTGGTCCGCAGGGGACGCGCCGCCTTTCAAGACTTTGAGGGCCGCCTCGATGCCGAAGACGGCGAGCTGGTCGGCATGTTGATCGGCGGTGGCGGTGACGCGGCCATCTTCAAGCAAGGGCTTGATGGCGCTGATGTTGTCAAAACCGACAATCAGAATCTGCCCCGTTTTGCCTGCGGACTGGACGGCGGCTGCGGCACCGAGGGCCATATTGTCATTGGCGCAAAGCAGGGCCTTCACATTGGGATGGGCGCTGAGGATTCCCGCAGCCACGGTGTTGGCTTTTTCCATTTCCCACTGACCGCTTTGGCTGGCCACGATGTTCATGCCTGCGGGCTTCATGGCGTCTTCAAATCCGGCACGGCGTTGCTGGCCGTTGAAGGCGGTGGTCACGCCTTCGATGATGGCGACTTCATCTCCGGCCTTGAGTTTCTTGGCCAACACTTCGCCCACCTTTTTTGCGCCCTCACGATTGTCGGGTCCAACGAAGGGAATGCTGAGCCCTGCTTGTTTCAAGACTTCGACATCCAGCTTGTTGTCGATGTTGATGACCAGCACGCCTGCCTTCCGAGCGCGTTTCAGGGAGGGCACGAGCGCTTTGGAATCCGCAGGAGCGATCACAATGGCCTTGGCTCCCTGTGCCACCATTTGCTCGACCAGGTTCACCTGTTCCGCGAGGTCGGTTTCGTTTTTGATGCCGCTGACGAGGAGGTCATAGTCGGCGGTGTTCGCGGCCTGATGTTTCTTGGCTCCGTCGGCCATGTTGCTGAAAAATTCGTTAGCCAGGGATTTCATGACCAGGGCCACCTTGGGTTTGCCTGATCCGGAATCGGAGTTGGAGGCGGGTTTGCAGGCGGCGAGGCCAAGGGCCAGGAGCGGCAGCAGGAGACGGGAGAGGAGTTTCATGAATAGCGACGTTATTTCACGGCCTTGGCAGGCTTTTTCAGGAAGACTTTGCGGTCCCAGTTTTTGGCCAGGGCTTCGGGTGTGGTTTCGGAGGCCACGCCTTTAGTAGGCACCTCCAGTTTGCTGGTCCAAAGGATGCCATTGAGCAGCAGTTTGCGTTGATTGGACTCCGCCCAGTTGCTGTGCAGGTCGCAGCCGGTGAACCCGAAGCTGCGTCCGCCATTGGGCCGCTCATAAGCCCAGGCGACGGTTTCAGCACGGCCTGCGTTGGCTTTGGCGTCGTCGTTTTTCCGGCTGCTGTCCGGCATGGGGCTGGCCAGCAGATGAGTCACGCCCTGGTCGGCAAAGTGGAGGTTGTAGAGCCAGCCGTCCTTCAGCAGTTCAAAACGGGAGAGGCCCTGGTTGATCGCATGCTGCGGCACAGCTTCGAACTCCACATCCCAATGCCCACGGCAGCCGATGTCGCCCTGAAAAACCGCGCCGAACCAACTTTTAAAATCAGCCGCACGATCCGGCGGGCAGTCGATGGCCTGATGCAGGATGATGAGCCCTGTGCCTGCGGCTTCCAACGCCTTCATGGGTGCCCAGCGGTCCGGCGTCAGGAAGGAGAGCTTGTCGCCGCCATCCATGTAGATGACCACACAGCGCGCACCATCCAGCACGGCTTCATTCTTCGGCCAGCCGTCCGCCACCATGACCGGAGCCACCCCTGGCACGCCTTTCAGCCAGTCCATGAGCAAGGCGCATCCGGCGAAGTATTCGTGCTGTCCCGGTTTGTTGCTGGGTGTGCCTGCTAGCAGAACGACCTTTGCCTTCGTGGCATCGGCGGGCAGGACTTCAAGCGGCACCTGCTGCTGCTCGCCGGTGAGTTCGGCCTGGGCCGCAGAGGCCAGGAGGAGAGATAGAAAAAGAAAAGGGCGCATGACTGGGAGCGTGAATGACGGCCGGGTCAAAAGGCAAGCATCAAACGCAACCGGGCCATGCGCCCTTCCAAGGAACTGAATCAACGTCCCGACAAACGCTTCCAAAGGCTGCGTTTGCTGCCTTGCTCTTGAGCTGGCTGGCTGGCCGCATCATTGCGTGCCGGGCGTTGCTGAGGTCTGGCTCCCGAGGGACCGTTCTGATCGCGACCACCAGATTGCGGACGGGCTGGCCTTTCACCGGCAGGCCGACCACCTTGCTGGCGCGGCTGGCCACCCTGACCGCCACCTTGGGCCTGACCACCTTGCCCTTGGCCGCCACCGCCCTGAGGGCGTCCACCACGGCCTCCGCCTCCACCCTGGGGGCGGCTGCGCGGATCACGGAAACGTGGGGGTTCTTCGCTGCGTGGAGGAGCGGAGGCGTGGTAGTCGAATCCTTCGGCCTTTTTGCGGACGAGACCACGATTGATGAATTTTTCCAAAGCGCGCAGGGAGGACTGGTCCTCGGGGCTGATGAAGCTGATCGCATCGCCAATGGCCTGGGCACGGCCGGTGCGGCCGATGCGGTGGACGTAATCTTCCGCATGCATGGGGAAGTCGTAGTTCACCACATGGGAGATGCCGTCCACGTCAATGCCACGGGCGGCGATGTCCGTGGCGACAAGCACACGCACCTCGCCGGATTTGAAATCGGCCAGGGCTTTGAGGCGCTGATTCTGCGAGCGGTTGGCGTGCAGCGTGGCGCATTTGACACCGGTTTGTTCCAGCTTGCGCGCCACACGGTCGGCACCGTGTTTCGTGCGGGTAAAGACGAGCACCATGTTCATCTGGTCGTCCTTCAGCAGGTGGCTAAGCAGGGAGGGCTTCAGATGCACGGGCACTTCATAGACGAGCTGGGTCACCGTCTCGGCCGGGTTCGAGCGGCGGCCGATCTGGACGATCTTGGGATGCTGCTGAAACTCATGCGTGAGCGCTTCGATCTCCTTGGACAGTGTGGCGGAAAACATCAGCGTCTGGCGCTTCTTCGGCATCTTTTGGACGATGCGCTTGATGCTGGGAAGGAAACCCATGTCGAGCATGCGGTCGGCCTCATCCAGCACGAGGTGCTGGAGGCCGCTGAAGTCGCCGTGGCCCTGGCCCATGAGGTCAATGAGGCGTCCGGGAGTTGCGATGACGATGTCGCAGCCATTGCGCAGGGAGTTGATCTGGGGGCGCTCGCCTACGCCACCAAAGACCTTCGCAATGGTCAGCGGCAGGTGTTTGGCATAAGCCAGGACGTTTTCCTCGATCTGCACCACCAGTTCGCGGGTGGGTGCGAGGATCAAGACCTTGGTGCCGCGCTTGCCCGGGGCGGCCGTGGCTAGGCGGGTCAGGACCGGAAGGGTGAAGGCGGCTGTTTTGCCCGTGCCTGTCTGTGCGATGCCGATGAGATCGCTCCCGGCGATGATGGGCGGGATGGCCGCAGCCTGGATGGGTGTGGGTTCGGTATAACCAGCTTCAGCGATGGCTTGGAGAATTTTGGCGTCGAGGCCAAGAGCTTTGAAAGGCATCGAAGACCATGCACGGGATCGGGCAAAGTGCGAGCGGCGTTTTGCAGGCGGGTGGGAGACGCGTTGAAAATTGTAACTGGCAATGGCCGCACTTCGGGCATTCTTTGAACGTCGTCCGCGCAGCAGCAACCCATGATGTGACCGCCATGAATGCTTTCCCTTTAAAAACCGCCTGCCTGGCTCTTGTGCTGGGACTCTTCATGGCCTCGCCTGCCCTGGCTAAGGAGCCGGAGACTTCGCCCGCTGCGGAGGCCTTGTCGAAGAAGCTGCGCTCGGACATGATCGTGCCCGGTGTGGCCCTGGCGGAAGGGGTTTCTGAAATCACCGGCGTAGCCATCAGCCCGCTGCTGGGCATGAGCGCCATCGGTGCGTGGAAGTATTATGACACGGTGCCGGAGATGCGGGACCGCCTGCCCTGGTATTGCCATCCCTATGCTTGGGGCACGGGACTTGCGGTCATCGGATTGTGCTTCCTGAAGGACTTCCTCGGCGCGGCTGCTCCGGCGCTGGTGAAGAAGCCCCTCGACTTCGCCGAGCTGTTTGAAGACAAGCTCAGCGCCCTGGTCGCCAGCACCGCCTTTGTGCCCCTGGTGGCCCTGGCCATGTCGCATGTGGAGCGCATCCAGCCTCAGGCCATGGATGGCATGGCGGCTTCCGGCATGGCGATGATGCCCGTGGCCGGCATCCTGGATTCCACCCTGCACACGCCGTGGCTCACGGTGCCGCTGGCCGTGTTCGCCTTCCTCGCCGTGTGGCTGAGTTCTCATGCGATCAATGTGCTGATCGCCCTGTCTCCTTTTGGCATTGTGGATGTGGGTTTAAAGCTGACGAAGCTGGGCCTGCTGGCCGTCGTCACCGGCAGCGCGGCCCTGATTCCCTACAGCCCGATCCCCGCTTTGATCGTCTGCTTCGGCCTCATCCTGGTGGGCATCCTCCTGGCGGGCTGGTCGTTTCGCCTCACCCTTTTTGGCACGCTGATGGGCCGTGATTTTCTACTCAATAAACGAGCTGAGAAAAAGGATCTCGACACGGGTGTGAAAGGCTTCCTGGCTCGCCGCACGGAGGGCGTGCCCGTGCGCACCTTTGGCTGCCTGAACCACGACACTTCGGGTGCCGCGCATTTCGTTTATCGTCCCTGGCTGCTGCTGCCGGAAAAGAAAGTCGCCGTGGCTGCCAGCGGTATGGTGATGTGCCGTGGTCTGCTGCATCCCAGTGTGGCTCATCGTCCCGATCCCGACACGCGCCTGCGCAGTGCCCTGATCCTGCTGCCGCGCTATCGTCGCCTGGAGGAGTCCATCGCCGCCCGCTTCGGCTGCCAGGAGATCACCGACAGCGCCCTGCTGCGCGGTTTCAAATCCATCCGTCAATGGCTGGTGGACATGCTGTCTTCGGGGAGAAATCTGGTGGAGGCGAGGGCGGCGACTTGATGATTGAAATGGATGGCAAAGAGAGATAAACTGTCTTCATGAGCGTGGCCGACATCAAACGCGAAGTTCTTCATCTCACCGATCAGGAAAGGTGGGAGGTGGCTACCTTTCTGAAGGAACTGAGGCAGAAAAATGAAGCGCGTGAGCTCTCTCAAATTAATGCCGATATGGATGCAGGAAATCGTGTTTCATTGGATGAGGTGATTCGCAGGCATGAGGCATTGCTGGCTCAGGGACGCTGATGCGTGCTTACACGCTTTACTTCAAGGATGATGTCATGGAGTTCATCCTCCGTCAAAAACCTGCTGAACGTCAGAAACTCATTCGCCTCCTTTATCAGCTGACTGAAGATCCATTTCAGGAAGGGGACGATTTTGTCTTTGATGAAGATGACCGCCGTCATGAAGTCATCACGACAGGACGTTACAGAATCGTATTTTGGACTGACCATCCGGTCAATGAGGTGAAAGTTTGTAAAATCGAGGTTATTTGAACTCAACATGACCCTCACCGACCTCACCTCCCACCTGGACACGCTCCTGCGCATCCACGAGCTGCCGGATTACTCGAATGCCGTGAACGGGCTACAGCTTGCCAACCGCAAGGGCAAGGTCACGAAGGTCGTGGCAGCGGTGGATGCGACCCTGCCGGTGGTGAAGAAGGCCATCGCGGCGGGGGCGGATCTGTTGATCGTGCATCATGGCATGTTTTGGAGCGGGCTCCAGCCCTGGACCGGGGCCGCCTTTGAACGCATGAGCCTGGCGCTGGAAAACAACCTGGTCATTTACAGTGCGCATCTGCCTTTGGACGTGCACCCTGAACTGGGCAACAACGCCAAGATTGCGCAGGCCCTACAGTTGGTGCCCAGCGGTGGCTTTTTGGAATACAAAGGCATGGCCGTCGGGGTGACCTGTGAGGCGGCCTTGTCTCTGGATGACGTGGTGACCCGGTTCACAACAGCCCTTGATGGCGGCAAGGTTCACGTTTGTGCCGGAGGCCCGAAGGTGACGAAGAAGATCGGCATCTCCTCCGGTGGGTCAGGTTCGGAAGTCGCTGCGGCGGCGAAGGCGGGTGTGGACACCTTCATCACAGGCGAAGGTCCGCACTGGAGCTACACCCTGGCGGAGGAACTGGGTATCAATGTCCTCTATGGCGGCCACTACGCCACGGAGACCTTTGGCGTGAAGGCCCTGGCCCGGCATCTTCAGCAGCAGTTTGGCCTGCCCTGGGAGTTTGTGGATCATCCGACCGGGCTTTGATTCAAGTCAGGTTCTTTCGGCATCGAAAAAAACTCCAGAGCCTCACCTTGCCAAATCAAAGCATCTGTTTAACATAGCTGTGCTGCATGCAGCACGGAAGGGTGGCTGAGTGGTCTAAAGTACCTGACTCGAAATCAGACGTGGGGGCAACTTCACCGTGGGTTCGAATCCCACCCCTTCCGCCATCTTGGACTAATTGAAGGAGCCAGGATCTATCCCATCAATACAAGGGAAAATGCAGATTCCAGCTAATAAAATGATTCAATATTAAGAATTTAGATGACCATGAACACATGGTCAATACGCGTGATTTAGTCAAACATGTGTAAGGTGATATTGGGAGGGAGCCTGCTGAGCTCAAGAGCAATCAAGAGCCCACATGTCCGAATTCTAAAAAATCATTTAACTGCTAAAAGAACAATCAATTTATGATTTTTCTTGTAAATATTAAAGAGATGTCTAAATTTGCACGAATTGTTGCAATATGACTGAAATAAAAACAGCAACTTGTAGTTTGATAATGATAAATCAGTATCACATGTAAGACCTAGTGCAATTTAGTCTAATGTTAGAAATAAAACAGAATTCGTGAGATAAATTGAAATTTATGAGAAGTTTAAATCTTTTTGTTGTTCCTCAATCGAGTTCTCTCCAGGATAAGGAAAATTCTAAACTCATAGGTTTCCCAAGGAATGCTTAAACTCTTGTTTCTTTAGCCAAGGCTAAAGTTCTCAATCTCTCAAACATGAACACCTCAGCCTCCTGCCTCGTCTTTGCTCTGTTGCTGCCTATGGTGGCTGCCGCACAGCTCACCGTTTATAGCGATGTTGCTGGTTTTGATACGGTCGCTATCACTGGAACTGGTGGAGCTGAGTCAAAACTGACATTTGCAGCCACGGAATTTTTAAAATCAGCCAAGTATTTGAGCGTTGCCTCGGCGGTGAACTCAACCGCTCTCACGGACAGCACTGCGACGTGGGTTGATGATGAATTCAATGCTGGAAATGGATCGCACTATTTGGAGATCGTGAGTGTCAACGGCTCCAAAACGGCGGCGGGCGTGGGAGTGACGCGCAGCATCGTGGATACGGTGGCGGCAACGAAAACCATTGTTTTGGAGGAGGCGTTGCCAACAGGGTTAACGGCCCCTGTTGAATATCGTATTGTGAGTCATTGGACTCTGGCGACCCTTTTTGGAAGCACCAACACGGCTGGGTTGCAGAGCGGGACGGCTTTGTCGGCAGATCAGGTGCAATTGTGGAATGGAGCGGGTTACGACAGTTATTATTACCAGACTTCAGGAATCGGCGGCACGGGCTGGCGCAAAATCGGTCATCAATCCACGGATGCCAGCAATGCGGTGATTAGGCCTGAGCAGAACGTGATTATCAAGCGGGTCGGTTCGGGTAATGTGTCGCTGGTATTGAGTGGTTGGGTGAAGACCGGTCAGACCTCGTTTGATATTGTGTCGGGATTCAATTTTGTGCCGAACCCTTATTCATCGCCTATGACCTTGGCGAGTTCGGGGTTGTATAAGGGCAATGCTTCCACGGGAATCGTGGGAGGAAATGTTGCCTCGGCCGATCAAGTGCTGCTGTGGAATGGCTCCAGTTATGAGACCTTTTATTATCAGACCACTGGCATTGGTGGAACGGGCTGGAGGAAAGTCGGAGAACAATCAACAGATGCCAGCGGGGCGACCATCAAGCCGGGAAGCTCTATCATCCTGTATCGCAAAAACGCCGAAGGCTTCACATGGGCGATTTCACAACACTAAGCAGCAATCTGACTATGAAATTTCGGACTTTTCTATTCATCATTGCGGCAGCGTTCGCTTCGATCTCAAACGCGGCAACCATCAATTGGTCCGCTGGCATCAATCATGGTTTCAGCCTTGAAAGCGGCAGTGAATTGCCAACAGGCGCATTGGTCCGTCTCGGCTGGTTCCGAGATCCGACTACGGGGTCCCAAATGACGGATACGGAGATCCAGGAGCTCAAGACCACCCCCGGGGTTTTGGATAATTATTTTGTAGAGGCTGGCCGCACCAGCATAGGCAGTGGCTTTGATCCGGCCATTCCAAGCCATTTTGCCACAGCGACCACCATTGACACTAGCGGCAGCGGGCCAACTCTCGCCGGGAAGCAAATGTATCTTTGGGTCCTGGATGCGGCGACTGTTGCCGGGGCGACTCAGCAGGCGATTTTGTATTGGAATGCTGCGGACACCACGACCAACCCCGATGGAACTGCTGACAAGCCTGGAGTGCGCTGGCGTTTCCCGGCACAGGTAGCATTTCCTGGGGCTACTACGATTGATGTGACTGATCTCACGGTAGGTACAGGATTGCTTGCGACAGGTGCGAGGGTCGTTGTCGGCACATATCCCAAAGGAACTTCCAGTGCCACGAACATGGCGAATTTCGGCCTCTCTGCCTTAGAGCAACCTTTGGATGTCAGCACACCATCCGCGCTTGCAGGTGGTTCGGTGGGTGTCAGTTACTTTCAAGAACTCGCGGCAGTCGAAGGCAGACCGGGATATTCTTGGTCGCTCATCGGTGGTATGCTACCCAACGGCCTTTTCATGAACTCTGAAGGCGTTATTTCGGGAAGGCCTGCGTTTGCAGGCGTTTTCAATTTTGTCGTTCAAGCCACCGATGCAAAGCCGAGTTCAGTGAGCAAAGCCTTCACCCTTGTGATCGCAAGTATTCCGCTGACAATCGACACAGCGCCTGCCTTGCCAGATGCGGGTCAGGATTCAGCCTATGCGCTCAATTTGTTAGCAAACGGCGGCACAGCTCCATACACATGGAGTCTCGCATCAGGGACACTCCCAAGTGGAATGACACTCAGTGGCGGTTTATTATCAGGCACTTCTGCTGAAGCAGGGACGAAACAATTTACGGTGAAATGTTCGGATGCAGGCGGTCTTGAAACCACTCAGATTTTTAGCCTGAATGTGCAGTCGCTGGAAATCGTTTCGTCATCGACTTTAAACAATGCCTTCTTGAATGTTCCGTTCAGGCAGTCGCTCTTGGCCATTGGAGGCAAGGGACCTTACACATGGACGCTTAGTGCCGGAGCACTCCCTTTGGGACTTAATTTGAGTGAGTTTGGAGAGTTGACTTACACTCCGACTGCCATCGGATCATCCAGCTTTACACTTCAGGTCGAAGATGACTTGCAACATACAGTGACTAAAGAGTTCACTTTGAACGTTCTGGGCGTGCTTGTCACTCCAGAGATGGATACTCCGCAGTTCCCGCCGGCAATCGTGGGAGGTTTATTTAACTATCAGCTCTCTGCCTCCAACAGCCCAACGAAATTCATTGTCAAGGGGTTGCCCTCCGGCTTGAAATTGAATGCATTGACAGGTCTGATCAGCGGGCGGCCCAAGGTCTCCGGTGTATTCACGATGAAGATCAGCGCGGTCAATGCTGCGGGTTCCAGTTCCGTTATCGATGCAGGTTTGGAAGTGCAAGCATTGCCCACCGGTGCCGTTGGGTCGTTTATCGGCCTCGTGGCGCACAATGTGAGCGTGAATGGCAACCTGGGGGGACGCTTGGACCTGACCACGACAAGCTTGGGAGCTTATACCTTGAAGCTAACCCAAGGTTCCAAGGTATCGACTTACAAGGGTAGCATGGACATTGTGTTGAATGAAAATCCAGAGATCAATGTGATTTCAGGAATCAATCAAATTGCATTGAGCATTGACCCTGAAAGCAACCTGATGGTCGGCACGGTAACCAACACGGGTGTTGGCGGATCCAGCGCCAGTGTCGAGGCTTGGAGAAGAGTTTGGAAAACCGGGACGAATCCGGCCAACCAGTTCCAGGGCTATTACAGCATGGGAATCGATCTCAGCACGGTCAGTCATAGCAGTCCTGTTCCGATGGGGACAGGTTACGCCAGTTGTGTTGTGGGTTTTGATGGCGGATTAACCGTGTCTGGTAGAACTGCCGATGGAAATGCGATTACAACGGCAGGCTTCATCGGGCCGAACGGAGAGACCTTGGTTTATCAAGTGCTCTACTCGAAGTTAGGCTCATTGGCTGGTCGCCTTTCCGTCACTCCTGATAGCGGCGCATTATATACCGAAAATACGATTGACGGTTCGCTTACTTGGTTGAAGCCACAGTCTGTGACGCGGACCTACCCCTTTGGGTTTGGGCCTCTGACAGTGTCAGTTTATGGCAAGTATCTTGCCCGTTCGTTTAGCTTCTGGAATTTGACGGGCATGCCCAATCCGTTGCTGCCAGCTTCGTTAAGGTTTGTCGGAGGAGGAGTTGAGGAATCAGGCATTGTTCCCGATGTGGATTCGTTTACCTTTACCAACACCGGTAAAGTAACCATGCCTCTGGCAGGAAGTATTGAAAACCCAGGCAGAACCACATTGGTAATCCCATTTAACCCAAAGGCGACTACGCTGGGTGCCAATGGTAGCATTAAGGGTATGTTTCGCTTGGTCGATGGTGCACTGGTGAGGAATGTCACTTATCAAGGCATGATTATCCGCACCCCGGATAATAGCACCAAAGCTTTTGGTTACTTCCTCTTGCCACAGATTCCGGAAGGATCGGAAAAACCTAACACGACACCGATCTTGTCAGGACAGGTCACTATCCAGCAGTAAAACGCGGACTTGGCTTGCAACGATGACTTATTTCTAAAATGCAGGACAAAGAATAAAAGCAGACTTCTACTTTTAACATTCGCGGCACCTGCGGCCAGTTTTTTCCCGGAAACCTACTCATGACGACTCCATCCGCCTCGTGTGCCATTGCCATTGGCAAACTGATGCTCTCACTCTGCAGGCAGTCGAGAGCTTGGATGATGCTCTGGCTTGCGGTGATCTTCACAAGTCCTCGGCTTGATGCGGCCCCTTCGGCCTTTGGACCGCCTGATGGACAAGGTATTTTTGATATCACGGCCACTGTGCCCACGGGTCACGGAACGGGCTTTTTTGAGATGTCGATTGACCCTGCTTTTGGTCTGGAAGTCAGCACAAAAGCCGGGGTCGCGGAAACATCGGGATTGGTCAACGGAGTTGCGTTGACAGCTCAATTCAGCAACCCCGGCGGTGTCGCTCGCGATACCTTTGGTAATCTTTTTATTGCTGACAGTGGCAACAACTGCATTCGCATGGTCAGCCCGTCCGGTGTGGTGAGCACCATTGCGGGATCATCCACTTATGGTTTCGTCGATGGCCCTGGTTTCAGTGCCCAGTTTGCCTTTCCTTCGGGGGTGGCGGTCGGTCCAGACAGCAATGTTTATGTTTCGGACACCAACAACACCTGTATCCGCAAGCTGATCCGTCCTTCGGTCGATGGTGCCCCTTGGATGGTGACCACCTTGGCCGGGACAAACGTGTCTGGTTTCTTTGATGGAAGTGGCTCTGCTGCTCGCTTCAGCTCGCCCCAGGGTCTGGTTGTGGATGCCTCTGGCATTGTCTATGTGGCGGATGCTGGAAACCATAGGATTCGAAAAATCGAGGCGACCGGGGGAGTGAGCACTTATGCCGGTTCAGGCATGGGCGGAGGATTTGCCGATGGTGCCTCCGTGACGGTTGCGAAATTCAATTCTCCTTATGGAGTCGTCCTGGACAGTGCCGGTAATCTCTTTGTGGCTGACCGTTTGAACCATCGCATTCGCATGGTTACATCCGGTGGAATCGTGAGCACTTATGCCGGTGACGGCACTGCCGGTTCTACGGACGGGCCACTCACAACCGCCACCTTCGACCACCCTGTTGCTTTGGCTATTGATGCCTTCGACACCCTTTACGTCTCGGACGAAAACAATCACAAAATTCGCAGGGTTTCCCCGGCAAACGGACCCGATGAAGTGACGAGTGTAGCTGGCAGCGGAATGGATGGATTTGCCAATGATCGGGCTGGTTTGGCGCAGTTCAATTTCCCAGCAGGCCTAGCGGTCACCGCTGCTGGGGATGTGATCGTTGCGGATAGTGAGAACCATTGTCTGCGGCTCATCACTGCTTCGGTTTCTGTCGCAGCGGTCGCGAATCCTACAGTCCCGGAGGTCAAGACGACGATCAATCCTGCAGCATTGGGAGTGCCCCCCGGCACTTACTATTTCCGCTGGAGGGCAGGGGACTGGACCATCCAGAATGAAGGACTGAACAAATACATCACGACGGTGGTTCCGGCGGTGGCGACTGCGGCTGCCGATCCTGTGAACGCCGGGGAAGCGACAATGAATGCCATCGTCAATCCCCGTGGACTGCCTGTCAGAGAGGTGAAGTTTCAGTATTCGACAGATTCGGCTTTCCTGTCTCCGCTCGAGGCGCAAGGCGCACCGCTTCCAGGCAGTGGCAGCGCGGATGTCACCGTGTCTTACGTCTTGTCCTATCCGACCAACACGGTCCCTGGGACAATCTATTATTTCCGTGCCGTGGCCATCAATGATTATGGGACGAACATCGCCACTGACATTCTTTCGTTTGTGGTTCCCACCACCCGTGTGGTGACACAGGCCGCTTCCAGCATCGTCAGGACCGGTTTGGTAAGTCACATGGCCACGCTCAATGCGACCGTTGATTCCAAAGGCAGTGCGATGACCGTCACGTTTGAGTATTCGACGGAGCCTGAATTGTTCGATTCCTGGCTGGTGAGCACGGCTGTCAATTCACCGAATGCCAGTGGCGCGCGAGGCCTTGCCGTAGAAGCCGGCGGTCATGCCTATTATTCCAGGCGGGGTCTCCACCGCATTGATCAATTCCCTTCGGGGCCAAGCATTGGCTCATCCACCTCCGGTTTCGTAAACGGTAATTTTGCGACGGCTCAGTTTGATCATCCTGCGGGAGTCGCGCTCTACAATCCGAACCCCGCCATCAAGATTTTGTATGTCGCAGACGAGTTCAATCACTGCGTTCGCAAGATTGATCTCCTCACCGGAACGGTCAGCACATTAGCAGGTTCTGGCGTTGCCGGATTCATTGAGGGGGCGGCAGCTACGGCGCGGTTTCTTTATCCTTCGGGCGTGGCGGTCGATCTTGCCGGTAACGTTTATGTGGCTGACACCGGCAACCATTGCATCCGCAAGATCAATGTTGGAACGGAGACCGTTTCCACCTTGGCTGGCACAGGGGTTGCAGGGCTCGCGAACGGTCCCGGAGCGGTGGCCCAGTTCCGTTCACCGCAGGCTCTGACGGTAGCAGCCGATGGCACGATCTATGTGACCGATACCGGTAATCATCGGATCTGCAAAATCACCACTTTCAATGAAGTTGAGACGATTGCAGGCGACGGCACCGCTGGATTTTTGGATAACATGGAAGCTGATCCTGAAGTCTATTCCAAGTTTTCCTCTCCTAGTGGCATTACCGTTGACGTTTCCGGCGTGATTTACATTGCGGATCTTGGCAACCATCGCGTCCGCCGGATCAATGTGGCTGGCGAGGTTACCACGATTGCAGGTTCGGGAGTCGCCGGGAAACTGGATTCTCCGGTCACTGGCACAGGTTTGATCCCGGCTACGGCAACCCTTTTCTCATCACCGACCGCCATTGCTGTGGACGGCTCGGGGAACCTCTTTGTAACCGAAGAAGGTAGCAATCAGGATCTGAGAAAGATCGTTCCGGGCACTGTCAGCACGGTCACTGTGACACCGGACTTCATCACCAGTGGCGATCAGTCCGCAAGCAAGGACAGCCTCGTGCTCTCGCCTGGAACCACCTACTATTATCGGGCAGTGGGAGACAACCGGCTCGACGGGGTGATTCAAGGGGAGATCCTGAGCTTCACGACCTTTACCGAACCGGCGATCAATGTTTACAGCGGCGCAGACATCACGACCCCGCTTCTTGACCAGCCTCAAGTGACGGCGGTGGATTTCGGTATCATGGCAGTCGCGACCTCCAATGTGCGGCAGTTCACGATTGCCAATGACGGAGGCTGGGATCTGACGGTCAGTTCAATCACCGTGCCTGCTGGTTATTCATTGGACAGCACGATTTCCGTCATTCCTCCAGGCGAATCCCGCACCTTTTCTGTGACGCTGACGGCCCTTGTCTCGGGCATCTATTCGGGAGATGTGACGGTCACCTGTGATGACCCGACACGGCTCAGCTTTGTTTTCCCGATCACGGGCAAGAAGGTGAATCCTCCGATCATCAACTCCGTGGCACTCCAGAACCTCACGCTTACGCCGAGTGGTGCTACGCTCGTCGCTGATGTGGACCCGAATGGGGCCGAAACGACCTTTGAGTTTGAAGTTTCCCCAGGACCTGATTTTGAAGGCGTGCGGGTAACCACCGTTGCAGGTGACACATCTGGTTATGCCGACGGCACGGGCACGGCGGCGTTGTTTGATACGGCCAAGGGCTTGGCGACGGATTCCGAGGGCAACATTTATGTGGCAGACACCCAGAATCATCGGATTCGCAAAATTACCGAGGCCGGGGTTGTTACTACGATTGCAGGAACGGGAGTTGCAGGTTTTCTCAATGGACCTTCCCTTTCAGCGGAGTTTAACGGGCCTACGGGCATCGCTATCGGCAGCGACGGCACGCTCTACGTGGCCGATACCAACAATCATCGTATCCGGGTTATTTCCACCACGGGAGACGTCACGACCTACTCCGGCACGGGTGAGGGAAGTTTCACGGATGGTGTGGGGACTGCCGCCCGGTTTTACAGCCCCATGGGCCTGGCAATCGACAATGCAGGCATTCTGTATGTCGCTGACCGGGATAACCATCGCGTGCGCAAAGTGGCTCTGGACGGCAGTGTAAGCACCTTGGCCCTTTTGGGTGGAACCTCTGCCCCGACCGGTGTGACCGTGAGCCAGGACGGCACGGTTTATGTGGCCGATGCTGGAGATCAAGCCGTGCTCAAGGTAACTGCATCGGGATTGGTGACCACACTGGCAAGTTCAGGTTTGGGCACGCCGACAGGGATCGTTGTCGATGATGAGGCCGAGAAAATCTACGTTGCCGATCAAGCGTCCCAGGTCGTGCTCAAGATGACCCTGGATGGAACGGTCACGAATTTGGCAGGGACAGGTGTTCAGGGAACGGTGGACAATCTCGGAACTTCGGCCCGCTTTGATGCCCCATTCGCCTTGGCATTGCTGAAAACCAGGACGGTGGTCGTTGGGCAGCTCGGTGGTTCGGTCATCCGGCAGATTACCCCCACGGTGATCAAGGTTCCGGCAGCATCAGTGCTTACGGACCCGGGAGGAATCGTTTCTCTGGAAGTCACCGGACTGGACCCTGGCATCATCTACTATTATCGCGCGATTGCCGTTAGTGTGGGTGGTCGCACCGTGAGCGCCTTTCCGCATCTTCCGGTCGGCACGGCCTTCACACTTTGGCAAATCGATCATTTCGGTGCAGATGCTGCCAATCCACTGATCGCCGGCCCGGGGGCCAACCCGACGGGCGACCAGATCTCCAATTTGATGAAGTATGCGTTGGGGATTGATCCCAATGACCGCTTGCAGCCCAACGATCCGCGGCTGCCAGAGGTGGGCTATGACTACACCGCGCCTGGCTACCTGACTCTCACGGTGAAGCCGGATTCATCGGTAACCAATGTCCGTTTTTTCTTTGAGGCCTCCACAGACAAAACCAACTGGTCCACTGATGACGTTATAACCACAAGTGACGTGAATGGCAACCTCATCGGTGCTCTGCCGAATACGCCTTTGCAGAACCCTCCTCGCAAAAGGTTCCTGCGCCTTGGCATCCAACTTTTGCTGCCGTGATCCGAAGAACACCACTCATGAAATGCTCACACCACTCGAACTTCCGGTCTGCTCTTGCAGTCCTGACGACAGCCGTGCTTCTGTCGGTTCCTGCATGGGCCCAGGAAGTGACACAGGCGGTTACCCTGAATGCGGGCTGGAACGCGGTCTGGTTGGAGGTGGAACCAGTCGGCGCCGATGGTTATCAAAAAGCTCCAGAACTGGTCTTTGACAATCCGGCGATTGAAATGATCGCCACACCAAAGCCGCTGTCTAGCACGGCAGAATTCTTTGGTGATGCTCCGGGTTCCATCGGAACATTCAACGAAGACGGGTGGCAACAGTGGAATCAGACAGACGCCCCCGGCACCAGCAATCTCACACTCGTCTATGGCAATCGTCCTTACCTGATCAAAGTCGCAACTGGCACCCCACCCTTTTCGATTCCCATCACGGGCAAGGTGCGCTTTTCCCGTCCGAAGTGGACGCCTGACCGCTACAATTTGATTGGTTTTGGTTTGGAGGGGACGCGCAGTTTTACCAGTTTCTTTGGCCCTGCGGGTGATAAGCATGCGGTCAGTAAAATTTTCCGCCTGAAAACCAACGGCGATTGGCAGCTTGTGAATGGCAGCGACACGATGGTCTCAAATGAGGCCTACTGGATCTTCAGCAATGGGCCTTCCAATTACATGGGGCCGGTGGCAGTGGATTTTGATCTGTCCAGCTCTGGTAGATTGAGCTTTGGAGGTCCTTCTGACGCCGTGCAGGTGGGGCCTGGTGTCCCTGCTCTGGAGCTGGATCTCGAAGAACTTGTCTTCACCAATCTTGGATCTTCGGACGTTGTGCCTGAGCTTGATCTTCTCGCAGTCACCCCGGGCTTGGGGTCTCTGTCTCTTTACGTGGTGAATCCCGCGACAACAGGCTTGGGTTATGTTCGTGGCAATCAGGTGGATTCTTCAGTCGCGGTCGGCTCCAGTGCCCTGGGCGAGACGGTTCCAGGGCTGAAGACCCGCATTTTAAGTCTCGGTGCCAGGCGCAACTGGACCACGGGTGCGGCAGGTCGCTTCAATCTTTATCGCGTGAAGACCGGCACGGTAGGTGCCTCCTTTTATCTTCCGGTTACAGCGACCATCAACAACCTGGAATACACAAACACTGCTACACCTATCAGTCCTGCATCGGAGAGAACGGGCCTTTGGGTGGGGGATGTCGTGGTCGATTCTTCGACCAGCATTGTTGAGAATGGTTCACCGGTCAAAACGGCTGCTGTCAAGGCACCGGCCCGCATCATCATGCACTACAATGGAAGCACGGTACGCCTGCTTTCACAGGTCACGCTGATGCGAACCAAGACCGCCGACTCAGACGTTGTCCCCACACCGGTGCTTGTGATCGATCCGGCAAGGATACCTTTCTTTGAAGGCATCAAGGAACGCAACGGCAAGAGAGTCGGTGTGCGAATGGAGTCTGTGACTTATGACATGCCACGCAAGATGGATGCTGTCAGTCAGGCCGCCATTCTCAGCGATCCCGCTTACCCCGGACTCACACCCGCCGGACTGCCTGCCTTCCTTGTTTCTCGCACGGTTCGCCCGCCTTCCCTGAAGGAAGTCTATGCTCTCAGTTTGGATTTGGCTGGCACCCTTGGACCCAGCGGAACACTCACGACGATTGCGGGGACTTTGAACCTGGACCCGTTTCACCGTAGCAATCCCTTCCGTCATCCTTACCATCAGGAGCATTCGAACGGTCCCGCAATCACCCGAGAGCTGCGAATCGATTTCGACCCGGATCAGCCTCTTGGGGACACGCTCCGCGGTGCTTACACAGAAACGATCAAAGGCCTCATCAATACGAATCTGACTCTCACCGGTCGAGTCGAACTCCGCCGTGTCAGTTCCGTTGCCACCCTTGAAGGAACCCCATAGGAACTCCCCATGACTTTCCAAGCATCCATTTCAGATCTATTTCACAGTGCAATGAGAGACCTCCCTTTACGAAGCATCCGGCGGAGTCTAACGACTGGGCTCTTTTTGGCTTTCTTTACAGGCAGTGCCTTGGCCGCGCCGAGCATTGCGGTGACCAGCGGCAGCGGGGCTTTTGGCAACGTGGCGATGAACACCACAGTTGATACCACCTTCACAATCACCAACAGCGGTGATGCGGTTGCCAACATTGGCAGCGTCGTGGTCAGCGGCGCGGGTTTTACATTGCAGGGGGCTGCACCGACTACTGCCGGTGCATCAGGAGGCACCGCGACATTCACCGTTAGGTTCAGCCCGACGGCGCGGCAAAGCTACACGGGCACGGCGGTCATCACGAGCGCCGGTTCAACCGGTTCTCCCATCACAGTCAATCTAACAGGAACAGGAGTGGCTCCTGAGATTGAAGTCAGCCGTGGTGTGAACGTCATTAGCAACGGTGGCAACGCAAGTTTCACTAACGTCTCTTTAAATGGAGATCCGAATACCGCATCGACCAGTCTGACCTTCACGATTACCAACAGCGGCACCTCTGTCTTAAACCTCTCTGGCAGCCCAAGAGTGGCCGTTGGCGGAACGAATGCCGGTGACTTCAATGTGACCACACAGCCTGCCGCTACGGTGGCTGATAGCGATGGCACCACCACATTCACCGTTCAGTTTACACCAGCGGCACGCGGCACACGCACCGCCACGCTCAGCATCGCCAATGATGATCCAGATGGCAGTGAGAATCCTTTTATTATCAACTTGAGCGGTGTCGGCGAAGCGCCGGAGATCGCTTTGGAACAGCCTGCGGGAACGGATATTGCCTTGAATGGCAGCAATAGCTTTGGTGATGTCGTCGTCGGCTACACCGTTCAGCAAACCTTCACGGTGCGGAATACCGGCAATGCCAATTTGACCCTGACCGGCAATCCAAGGGTAACTGTGGATGGTGCGCAGGGTGCAGAATTCAAGTTGCTAACCTTTCCTTCGGCGACTGTTGCCGGCTCCGGCGGCACGACGACTTTCGTGGTGGAATTTACTCCTGAGGCTCTGGGTGCCAGGACAGCAGCTCTGCATATCGCGAACACCGATCCTGACGGATCTGAGAATCCGTTTAGCATCACATTGACAGGAAATGGTACCGCCCCTCCCTCAGGCACCGATGGTTTCGGGTATCGCTACTCGCAGATCACGCCCAATGCGATCAGTCTCAAGGATACGGACCCTGATGTGATCAATGCCGGTGTCCTACAGGGTGACGACGTTGCCCAGGTCGTCAATTTGGGATTCGGCTTCTCATTCTATGAGAATATCTACACGAGTTGTGCTGTCTCCACCAACGGCCTCATTACCTTCACCGGAGCATCCACCCGATACACACCGGACGTGACTTTCCCGAATGGCAATGCTCCAGACAATTTGATCGCGCCTTTCTGGACAGACTTGCAAACCAAATCCGCAAGTAAAATCCTCTACACAACCCGAGGCTCGGCGCCTAACCGAGTGTTTATTCTGGAATTCCAGAACATGGCTGAATACAGCAATTCCAGCGGCAACGTTTCTTTCCAGGTGTTGTTATACGAAGGTAGCAACGCGATCGAATTTCAATACAAGGCGTTCAGCGGATTCAACACACCTCGCAGGGCGATTGGTATCGGCATTGAGGATTCGGCCCATGTCAACGGCATCGCCATTCCTTTTCCGGGCAATTTCCCCTCGGCTTTCAAATTTACGCGCCCCGTCATTGTCACGGTGGAGAGCAATTATGTGCAGCCAGGAGCCGTTGCGCCGGTCGCCGTCGGGTCACCCACCATCGGCTTGGTTCCTGGAATCGGGACGACCAAGGAGCCTTATGAATCCACCAAGCGATTTGAAGCGCCTAACTACATTTACTTGAGCCGATCCTTTGCCGAACTGCCCGGTGCCGGTGATGTGAATGACCCCAATCCCAATAACATCGCATGGTATCGTCTGGCCAACGATGGTTACGCGATCAATGGGCAGGCGGTGCAAGGCGCACGCACCTTTGTGGAGGTCAGCCTCAATCGCGACATGACTTTTGTTTGGCGTTGGGAGCTTGAATTCGCGGTTAACATCAAGTTCTCCGGCGTCGGCAGTCCTGTGCCCATGGCGGGACGCACTTGGTATAAGGTCAACAGTCCTTTAACGGCCTCCGTAGATACCCTTGTTGATAGTGAATCGACGGGGGTGAGGCTGAAAACAACAGGCTATCAAACCACCACTTATGGACCAACCGGACCGGGAACGCCCGAAGCCGTTTTGTTTGCTGACAATCCTACGCTGAGTGTGGGCACACGTTCCACGACCAAACCATTGACGATCACCGCGCCGATGGAGCTGGAGTGGCTGGTCTCCGGTCAGGTACGCTACCGTTTTAATGCAGTTTCCAATGTTCTCGGACAATCGGACACGATCTTTGATGGGCTGCCGTTTGTGCGGGTTTACAATGGAACGGCTACACCTGTGACGACTTATGGGAGTGGCGCTACCACAGATGTGTGGATCAATGTCGGCGCAGACAGACCGACTAAGGTGGAGGTCGGTGCTTTCTACCGGACATCGGACGATGCATTCACTCTGGCTGATTTCACGGCACCTCCTGGTGGTGACTTGGCACCCCTGGGCACTAGCATATCCGCTATGACGGACAGCGTGATCCCTGAAAGATCGCCGCTGACCGGTAGTCGGAACGCACGTGTTTATACTCTCTCATGGGGGCCGACGACTCGGCCCTACCCCACGGAGATTCGCTGGATCTATCAGCCGACTATTTTCCGCGCTGAGGTGCCTCTGGGGATGGCCTTTGACCCGACGCAGACCATCCCCCCGCTGATCAGGACAGTGGCACCGTTTACCAACCGTGTCTTGAGCGATTCCGGTCCGAGCGAAGTTACATTCCAGCAGGTTGGCGATATCCCAACCGGCAGGAAATCCACAGGACAACCTCTGCGCTGGGATAAAGTGGACCTTAAACTTTACCCGGTCATTCCTGCCACGCACAGGCTCAGTTGGGTGGATAAAAACGATCAAACCAAGAGTTATAATATCGAAGTCGTTAGCGGTTATCCGGGCCAGACAGTCAATCTGACTTCGGCGCGCGAGAACCAGGACGGCACCCGCCAAGGCTTACCGCCGACCTATGTTCCGCAGACTACATTGCCCACGATTGATGTGACCAATCCAGGGGTCGGTTTCCCGGGTCAGGCTGGCAATGCTCACTATAACCACCTTTTTGATACCGCAGCTAACCGGAGACCACCGACCAAGTTGGACATCAACCAAACGGATGAGTGGAAGTTCCAAGATTTAACTTACACAGACAACGGCACCGATTCCACAGCCAACACCGCAGAACCCGGTGTGCCCTTCAATTCACAAGGCGCAGGGCGCAGCGTTGTCCTCTATAGTTACCGCCCAAATCCGGACGAAATCGCAGATGGCAATTTGAGCAGGGAGAAACTTGCGGTGCGTGTGATCCGCTCTTCGCTGATCACTCCGAGCAGGCTGGTCTTGGCCGATGACGCCAAGTTGGTTCTCGGCAGACGGGCACTGGAACTCGGCGGAGGCTCTGCTGATAATCGGGGTGCATTCGGTATCGTTCAGTCAACGGGCATTTCAAACGTTGGTTTGGGCACGAGTTTCTTGATGGATTTCTGGCTGAACGCCAAGGGCATGCAGGACGTGCCGGTCACGCTGGCGAACTGCATCACCAATGGCACGGACACGGTGACCTGCCCCAGCACAGCGGGTCTTGTGGCGGGCATGGACATCAGCGGGCCGACCCTCGCCACCGGAACCAAAATCGCTTCCGTTACCAATGCGACTACTTTTGTGCTCAGTGAGGTCGCCAGTGACTCTGGAACAGGTCTTTCGCTGACCGCCTCCGGCAAGCCGGTGACGATCCTGACCACTAAGAATGACAATCTCAAGATCGTGCTGGACCCGGCAGGTCCGACAATCACGGTGACTTACTTTGGTGTGTCCGTCACCAAATCTTATACCACGGCAGGTGCCGCCTGGCGTCATCATGTTATTCATGTGTTTGCCAATCAGGTATCCAATGGTCCTCAATCCACAGTGATTGATTACTATGTTGACGGGGTGCGCGACGAAGTGGGCTTTGTGACGACCACGCAGAAAACCCTCAGCGATATGGCCTCTTTTGATGTGGGTGCTACTTTGACGGCTGACAGCCTGCGTTTTGGCCTGGATGCCAATCCGGTCAGTCAGATGCAGATGGATCAGTTCCGTCTTTTCACGGGTTTTCCGCTGGCCAGCTCTCTCGCGTCCCCTGTTGACCCATGGCTTTCGACGGCAGATGTTCACACGCTACGAGCCGTCCGCAGGCTGAACGCGGGTCTTCGTGGCAAGCTGCCCGAGTTTTGGTTCAACTTTGACAAGGATGCCAGGTTGGGTTCGAGTACGGCATTGGCGAGTGCTTTTGAAAACTCAGGCACCGCACCCAATGTGTTGATCGGTCCTGTGACAGCAGATGCCACTCAAGTCTATGCGGGCACACTCGCCCGTGTGGATATTCAGGAGGTGGCGACACGCCTAGAAAGCACACTGGATGATGCAGGCTTCGGCGGCAGCGGTTACGTGCTTAACAAGGTATCCAACTACAATGCGAATATCTACAATCGCGATGCCGAAATCGGTGCCTGGGGCACGATCTTCCCGGTCAATGCCAATCAGGTCTTTACCGAGGCCACTAAGCGTCTCGAGGTGGCCTATTATGAGAATCCGTTCCGCACAGATCGTTATTCTCACCCCAACGTGGCTTGGCCCTATGAAGTGGTGGCTTACACGGAGATGAAATTCCCTGCCTTCGGTCCACATAAGGACAAGGCAATTTATATAGCGAGCCGAATCGGCTCTGAAGGGGTGGATCAAAAGGGCCGTGTGCAGAAGATCTTCAGCTTGGATGAATACGCGGATCTTACGATCTACAATCAGCCGAGCACAACACTGCCCGGTTACAATCCGAATGAAGAACACGCCTTGGTGGCCCCCTCTGGCCGTGCGGCGGTGAAGCTGAAAAACTTGGGCGAGGATATCGACAACAATCCGCCGCTCGCCGCCTTCGCGCTTCAGGCGGATCTCAACGCCAAGAGTGTCCCCTACAGCTCAGATCCCTGGGTCTTGGTGCAGGTTAATAACCTGGTGACTGGTGAGCCGGACATGGCCGCTTATCAGGTCTTCAAGACGCGCCCTGGCACGAATGATACGGCCAAAATTGATTTTCCACGTCCCTCGGATGAATCGGTCAATGCGGTGTCCGGTCTGGCCTATGAAAGCGCTGCGACTCCTGAGGATCGCTTCCTGACCACAGACAAGACGAAGACTTTTAACTTCAAGTATGAGTTCACCTATACCGCCTTTGCCGGGGATCTGCTCATCCCTCCTTACCCGTTGAACATCGTCATCGGCAATGTGGCCATGGCCGATGCCCGAGGTAAAAGCATCCAGGTGAATGGCGTGAACCAGAGAACCCTGTGGCGTGATGTGAACAAGAACGCCTGGATCGTCTCCGGCAACGGCAGATTCTTCCACCAGTTCTTCTATCCCTTCCGGGCTGACTTCTATCTGCCTACGGCTTCCCCGGTCGGAACCCCTGTCGCATGGCTACCGGATAGCGAGACGAACGGCGGAAGAAATTACACGGGAGTGGGTGCCAATCTCAAACCTGTCAAAGTGGTCTATAACACGTTCTGGCGCTCGGATTATCCGAAGCTCAAGCGCGGTGAAACCGTCACCTATCAAGGCGGGGAGTACCTTGCCGAGACTCCGGGTGCGAACGGTCTGCCGGCACTCGTGGCCATGAAGGCTGCGGAGTTGGTCTATGACAGCGCGATTCCTAGCATGGTCATCGGTGCCGCCACGACCAATCGTTATCCCTTGGCGGATGCCTCAGCTCGCATTGTTCGCCCTCTGGACCGTCGCGAGAGACCTTTCACTGTGGCCAACATGACTTCATCCGGCTTCACCCCTGCTGCCAATACGAAGATCTTCATCGTGGCCGAACGCTGGTATTTCAAACAACTCCCAGGTTCGTTGCAAAAGCGGCTCTACTTTGATTCACTGGCGGAGAAACTCGTGTTCCGCGGTTATCTGAATGACAAGGACAGCGGCAATAAGGATCTCACGGTCGGACCTGATCCCCTCAATGTCGTGGAGCCCAACGTGCTGACCAAGTCCGATCACAAGCTTATCCGGGATCTTTCCGGATCGACTGCGTGGACGGATGCGATCGATGCACTTTATCTGCTCTCCCAAAACCCACATGCAGCCACGGGTGGAAATACCTCCGCATCAGCCACCATCAAGAACCTCCAAGGCGTGAAGAGCAAGCCGGCGAACTACCCGGCAGACTTGACGGAGTTTTGGCTTCCTGATTTATCGGGTCCGGCTACATCGCCCGATACCACGCTCGTCCCGCTGGATAGCTTTGGCGTGGGTTCGGCTTTGGTTCCCAATCCAAATCTCCTGACCAAAACCCCAACAGGATCGCTTTTCGTCACGATTGCCGAGAACAATCGGTCCGAGTTGAACGGCGCACCTGTCAGCCTGCATATCATTGAAATCCTTCCTGACCGCTACCGTGGTGCCATCAAGGTGATCGAAGCTGCGGATGCCTTCAGTGAGAGAGTTTCTCTCCAGCACAATGGTGAGTTCGGCGGCGATACCGGTGACCTCTATTATGAATGGTGGATTCGCGATGCAGCATCGCTGGACGATGTTGCTCTGGAAGTATTGCCGAATGGAACACTGAAGCAATACGACTCCAGTGGGAATACCCTCTGGCAGGAGTATCTGCCGAAGAGCCGCCTTGAGGATACCTCGCTCAATATTGATCAGAAACACTATGGGCTAAACTCGATTGTCTTTGAAGGGAGACCGGATGTGGTGCTGGCGGATAAGCTCGTGCTCATGCGTTACCGGCATAAAAATGAATCCAATTGGACGCTGGTGCCATTCGAGGTCGCCAATCGTGTCACGGCCTGGAAGCCGGGCACTCCTGCGCCCTTCCAATGGGCCGGGGCCGCCAATTCACCGCAGCTTCAGGCAGACGGTAGCAAACGTTATATCCCGCAATTGGTGATGGGTTGGGTGAAGCGCATTCTGGATCGCATTAACCCCTACGAGGCGCGTTACACTGACTTCTTCAGCAACGAAAGCCCGGCTACTTACAGCAGCCAGATTCAAATCGCCGGTGCACCGTATGTTGGCAATGTGGCGCTCAACCCTGACAAGAATGTCATCGAAAACACCGGGTTGATCGAGCTCTACATGACCGTTTTGAATCGGGCCAAATCACTGTCCATCGACAACTCATCTAATGGTGTCGCCAGTGATGGCATCAAGCAGGCTTTGCTGCTCGCCGCCACCCGGCTTTCCGTGCTTTACGAACTCCTGGCCAGTGAGGCCTACGGGGATGCGCAGGACTCCACAATCAATGCAGGTGAAGACGGTTCGCTACTGGGCGTTGCCTCTTATACGCATGCCTTCCAAAATATGGAAGCGGACCTCATGCATGAGGAACTGGCGTTGCTCCGTGGCACGGATTTTCTCAAGAGCTATCCGGTGTATAACCGCCTGTTCTGGAACTATGCCAAGGGACTCGGTGAGGCGGCCTACAACGTGAACTATAACATTTACGACGCCAACTCCGATGGCTTCATCAATGAGAATGATGCACGCAAACTCTATCCTCAAGGGCATGGAGACGCCTGGGGTCACTATCTCTCCGCGACCGGTATGCACTACACCTTGTTGCAGCATCCTGGGTTTAGCTGGAAGGCCCGTTCTGAGCTTTACTCGCTGATGCAGAATGTCCTGGAGGTGGACTTCCTCGATGAAAAGTCCTTTGCTAAATTGGCCGCCAGCAAGGCGCGTGCAGGCCGCGACATCGTCCGTGGCACCTATCGCCTGAATTACACTCAGAATCCCGATGGCCAATGGCAGGGCTACACGGACGGTGCTGACCCGGCTCGTGCCTGGGGTGTCTCAGAGTGGGCTCACCGTGCCGGTCAGGCTGCCTGGTTTGACTGTGCCGTGGCCAATGCGCTGCTGCCTGAGAATTCTACCGCAACGAACCCTGAAAATCTCGACCGCCTTGAGCGCTCTGCTGCCGTTGATGAAATCGGTGAAATTGCGGGTGGGCTCCACGAAATTCAGGTGGCAATGGACGAAGCCAACAACGGTGTCAATCCGCTCGGATTCGACTCGGATGCCCTGACCTTTGATATTGAACTCCAGTTTTATGACAACTCCTCAGGGGGAGATCGGCGGTCACACTTTGAGCAAGTTTTCACCCGTGCTCAGGATGCAGGTGGCAATGCGCTTGCGGCTCTAGAATTCGCAACCCAGGCAGGTAACAAGCTGCGTGCATTGGGTGACGACACGGAGGCTCTGATCCAGGATGCGATGAGCCAGGATCTGGATTTCCGCAACCGGCTCATCGAGATTTTCGGTCGGCCCTATGATGGAACCATTGGCTTTGGAAAAGCCTATCCTGAAGGCTATGAAGGCCCGGATAATTTGCTCTTTGCCTACCTGGACAAAACCAAAATCGACCAGATCGTGCCTGCCATCGGCTCAAGCAACAGTAAGACGATCAATTTTAATGTGTTGGTCAAGCAAACCACCGGCTCGGAGATCATGAACAACTCTGAATTGGTCCGGCTCTACAACAAGATGGACAACAATGGCCGCACGCAGGCCTTTGAATCTCTGATGAGAGACAGTTCCGAGTTCCAGTTTGGTGATCAACTCAAGGACTTGAGCATACCTTACACGACGGCCTCAAGGTATGGGTTCGTTGCAGATCCGACATGGGGCAAACGCACCAGCTACGGCATTTTGCAAACAGCCCTCCATGACATGCTCTCGGACGAAATTGAACTTGATTCCGCGATTGGGGCTTATGTTGCCTATCTCGGAACCTTTGAGGAAAAAATACATCGCTTACAGAATGAGCTCGAGATCAACTCGCAAAAAGAGGACAACAAAGACGTCATTGTGGGCATTAGAGCCGGATTCACTTCGGCCATAGCAGCCATTGATGTGGGGCTTGCGATTGCCAACATCGTTAAGAAGCCTGTTCTGATTACAGCCAAAGCCCTTGAGGCAGCGCTGCCGACATCGATTGGATTCTCCAATGACGTTACATCCGCAGCGCGTGGTGCTGCCGCTGCAGCGTCTTATGCAGCCGTAGAAGCTTACGATGCAGTCGGTCAGGCGGCTGAAATTGCCAAGACTGTTTTAGGACTCGTCCGTGACGAAGTCATTGCCAGGAAAGAGCGCGATAATGAACAACTTGATACCATCCGCGAACTTGAAGGCATGATTGCGGATATTGAGGGACACATGGGAGGTGAACGACCCCTGCGGAATGCGATTGGGACGGCCCTCCAGAATCTGGAAACCCACAGACAAGCATTTGTCACGGCTCAAGCGGCGGGCTTCCGTCTCCTTCGTGAGCGCGAGGCCTTCAATAAGATCCTCGCCTCCAAGGTGCAAAAGAACCGCTACCAGGACATGGTTTTCCGCATGTCTCGCAGCCAGGCAGTCAGCAAGTATCAAATCGCCTTCAACAATGCCGCACGTTACGCTTGGCTGGCAGCCCGTGCGTATGACTATGAGACCAGCCTGGATGTCGGTCACCCCGCTGCACCGGGGACGCTGCTGGATAAGATCGTGAAAGAGCGCCAGCTTGGATTGTGGTCTGATGGTGAACCTGCCATTGGCAATGGCGGCTTGGCTGAAATCCTGGCTCAGCTCAAGGGTAATTTTGGCGTGCTGAAAGGGCAGTTGGGAATCAGCAATCCCCAGCCTGAGGCAGGGCAAATATCACTGCGTAGCGGGCTGTTCCGCATCAATTCTTATGATCAGGAGGTTTATGATGCCTTTGACACTCCTATGGATCAGCGCACTGCGGAGCAGATCGCGCTGGTAACGGATAACCCGGATGCCCCGGCCAGTCGGGCTCGCTGGCAGGATACCATCAAGGCGCGCATCGTGCCTGACCTCAACAAGATGCCGGAGTTTATCAGTCATTGCCGCCCCGTTGGGGCAGGTGTCCAGCCGGGGATTGTCATTCGGTTCCCAACATGCATTGAACCTGGGCGCAACTTCTTTGGCCTCCAGTTGGTTGCAGGAGATCACAATTACAGCAACGCGAATTTTGCCACCAAGATCCAAACTTTTGGTGTCCAGTTGGAACAATATACCGCAGCGGGACTCATCAACTCTCCACGTGCCTATCTGGTTCCTGTCGGGAATGATTACCTGCGCACTTCTACCTCCACACATCCCGTTACGCGTCGCTGGAGCGTCGTTGAACAACGTATCCCGATCCCGTTTACCATCAATCAGGCGAATCTGTCTTCTCCCAGCTACATCCCGACGCTCGACGGTGTGGATGGGGCTTTCGGCGAACTGCGCCGCCATGGTGATTTCCGCATGTATCATGACGATGATGGGGATGAGAACACGATAGCCTCCAGCGGTCGCCTGATTGGTCGCTCCGTTTGGAATTCGGAGTGGCTGCTGATCATCCCCGGAATCAACCTTCACTACGATTCCAACATGGGGCTGCAGCAGTTCGCAGATACCGTCTCCGACATTAAGCTCTACTTCCAGACCTACTCCCACACTGGGCAATAGATGAACCCGCGGCCTAATTTCCTTCGTCCACGCCATCCGATGAGAACCACATTTGCACTGATTACTGCCGTCATCTTCGGCGGTCTCTTCGCCTCCTCCCCGGTGGTGCGGGCGCAAGGCTTCACCGAATCCGACGCCGTCTTTTTTGGGGAGGTGCGTAAGGCCTCTGGAGGTCAGACATTCCTTCTTCAGTCTGGAGAACTGAAGATTACCTTTGTCAATCAGACGAATGCGGCCAACCGCGTGACTTTGACAACGGCCCTACTGCCGACCGGCAATGGGGACCACAAACCCTATTCTTATGCTTTGAAGGTGCCTCTGGCCTATCTGCCGGAGGCAGGTCGAATGCAGGAGTTTCTCTCGATCAATACTCTGGCCACCAAGTTCAAGGTTGAGCAGATTACCATCGACGGAATCCCCGCCACATTGCCGGATGGCAGCTCTGATTTCTATGTCCTCAACTTCGCGAGCCGGGCCAGCCAATACCGCCTGGATCTGCTGGTGGCAGGGGAGAGCAACAGCACCGCCAATGACGGGATTCCCGATTGGTGGAAGAATCTCTATGGACTCCCGATCAATGCCAACATCGCCAATGACGATCCTGATGGGGATGGATGGACAAACCTTGAAGAGTTTCTCCGTGGTGGTAACCCTAACAAGAGCAACCGTGACCCGCAGTTGGCGACGGGTGAGTTATTCGTGCCCGAATCAGGCGAAGCCGGCGTTTACATGCAGTTTTTGGATTCTGATACACCGGATCAAGGAATCCAGATCGAATTATCCGACATCGATGGTAGCGGCTTTCAGTTCAAACTGGATGGGCTGCCTTTGGTATCTGGTGCGTTACAGAATCTCACGTTTGCAGATCTTAAATCGGGCAGGCTGACACTCGCCCACATCAACCGCTCCGCCTCGGGAGCCTCCGTATCCGTTCAGTGGAATGATGGCGGAGATGCACGTTCGGGTGAGGTGGCCGTGCGCGCCTTGTCCCCAAGTACCGGAGATGGCGGCGAGTCTTCTTTGTGGCTGGACGGCTATGATCTCCCAGCGGCAGGCACACGCATCACCACTTGGCCTGACCGCTCCGGTCGTGGTCGTCCAGCGGTTCAACCGACGCCCGAATTTCAGCCTGTGGTGGCAGATCGCGCGGCAGATTTTTCCACCGCCAAGTCTGCCCATCTCTTTTTCCAGGACACGAGCTTACCTGCGGGGGATCACACGGTTTTGGCGGCCTATCAGGCGGCGGTGTCTTCTGAAAGCGCACAGACGGTGCTTTCCACCAATCGCGGTTATCTTCAGGTCGCCGCGACCTCCCAGGCGATTTCCTATCCTGGAGCGCCTCTTTACCAGATGGACGCCACCGCTGTTCATGGCTACGAGAGCACTGCCGGGGAGATCACGACTTCGATCTTTCGTCGTCAGTCCAATGTGATGCAAAACATCTTCGGTCTGAGCTATGACGGTGAAGGTGTGGCGATTTCCGGCATTGAGCCTGTCTTGCCGACACTCGGTGCCAAACGCACTGCGGTTCCGAGCGGTGCAAATCCGGTGGATGAATCTTTGTTTGGCCGAATCCAGGAATTGCTCGTCTTTCCGACCTCCCTGCCTGAGCAAAAGCTGCGCGGAGTAAATGATTATCTCCAGTCCAAGTGGCGTGGTGCGGTGATCTGGAATTTTAGCACCGAAATGAAAAATGTGACGCTCACCGCAGGTCAGGGTAGCAACTCGCGCATTGTTCGCGGTGGTTTCGGCATCGATCAACTCAGCGGTGGTCCGAGTGACGATATCATCTCGGGCGGTGGCGCTGACGACACACTGACTGGTGGTGCAGGCAGTGACACTTTTATTTTTGGGGCGATCGACCTCGGTCGTGACACCATCACCGACTTTGACCCCGCCAAGGATACTCTTGACGTATCAGCACTGTTCTGGGGACAAAAAGGCGATGCGCGTCAATACATCTCCGTCCGTCAGGAGAGCAATACGGTCAATGGTACACCCTCGCTCGATACCGTGCTCATCGTGAAAAAGCCTGATGATACGCGGCTTGAAATCGTGCTACGTCAAAAAGTAATCACGACAAATCAGTTGATCCCGCTGATTGCCGAAGGGCGCATTCGCATGGGCGGACTGAGCATCCCTACCGATGTGCAGCTTACGCTTGCCCCCGGCACTCCGACAACTCCGCTCGCCAAATCATTGGACGGATCTTTCAAAGTCAATGTCACGCGTAGTGGTGTCGGGGTTCCTGCTGCGCTTGATGTGCCGGTGGGTTTCTTTCAGGATGGATCGGGTGCCCGTTTTGTCGTGGATGGTGCCACCTCATCCGAAGGGATGCGGTCCGTGGTCACCTTTGCGCGTGGAGAAACCAGCAAGACACTGACCGTCCGCCCTCTGCCGGACCTCAATGCGAATGGTTTGTCATCGTTGCAGGTTTCGGTTTTGCCTACCTACAAATACTCGGTGAATGGTGCCCCGGTCACTCAGATGATCAGCGATAATTCGAAGGTCTGGCTTGAAGTCATTCAGCCAAATGCGGTGGCTATGTCCGCACAGCCCGCCCGTGTGATCGTTCATCGCAACGGCAGCGTAACCAAAAGTTTGGTTGTCGATTTGCAACTGGGCGGCACTGCGGTGAACGGTGTCACCATGACGACGGTGCCAAACAGTCTTACCATTCCCGCCGGTCAGACTTCGTTTGAATTGAAGATTTCCGCGCGCGCTGCCGGTGTGGCCTCAGGCCCCAAAGTCGCCCTGATTAAATTGGTGTCACGGGATCGCTATCTGCTCGGCAATCCGCACGAAGGACTCGTTTACATCGGAAACGCTGCCCAGGAAACCGAAGGTGCCGGCTTTGACCGTTGGTTGGCCGCTGTCACCGGCGGAAGCATTCAAAACCTTCAGACCCTCGCGCTTACTCCCGCCGTCATGCAGGATTATGTCTGGGCTTATTCCATGGGCCTTAGTTCGATTGAAGAACTTAAAAGACATCGGATGAATTTTAATTTCATCAATAAACGACCAGAGTTCTCGAATGTGGGCCTCCTGAATGCCGCCGATCTTCGTTGGAAAGTGCAGGCTTCACCTGACAGCCTTCAATGGAGTGACGTCAGCACCACGTTTGCCCAAGTGCAGGACAACGGCAGTGTCCGTCTTGTCGGGCCACCGAAGACTGACAGCGAGAGGAAAAAATACTATCGTCTCAGCATGACGGTCGATCCCGGTCAATCCGTCGATACCAGCATCGCCAACATCGCTGAGGCAACCCGATATGGGATGCGTGGCAATGCATCCTGGGTCACGGATCAAGAGACGGGTGATTTGGTCAGCTCTGGAAGCAAAACCGGTGAGACCAGTCTGCTTTTGGTCGAAATCAAAGGCCCCAAATCGATCGATTTCGAAATGGCAATCCCAGGGGCGGGCACGAAAGATTCCTTGGCATTCTATGTCGATGGTATCCTGCAAACCAAGACTATTGGTGCTGCCACTCGCGTGCAGCGCACCTTCACGAACCCGGGCACCTATCTCCTCATGTGGGAATTCAAGCGTGGCTCAGGCAACGCATTGATTCGGAATTTCGTTCAGTAGGCTTTCCTCAGACGAAAAGTCTTTGCTAGCTTATTGTCCCTCATGCCATCGCGCTCTTCAATCTCCTCTAGCATTCTCTCTGGGAACCGTTCGATCTTGATCCTGGCAATGGTTGCCGGGCTGTCTTCGTGCGGTCCGAAAAAGGCGGAAGTGGCTGGGCAGATGTCTCCTCAAACTGATCCGCCCCTCTTCCAGGTCGGCTCCATCACGGTTTCCGAATCGGACCTCGCCCATCATCTCAAAGAGCAAGAGGCGGGCCGCACCGATGAGGCGACGCGGAAAAAGGCGCTCAAGGAACTCACCGGTCGTGCCCAGCTTGTGCAGGCTTCCCTAGATGCGGATCTTGATCGAGATCCGTTCATTCGTGCTGAGATGGCGCGCATCCTTGCCAATCGCTTCAAGGAGCAGATGCTTTTCCCAAAACTCAAGAGCATCGCCCCACCTCTGCCCGAGGCCCGCTTGCGCGAATTGTATCAGGCCAATCAATCACGCTTCCGATCCAACGAAAAACGCCAAGTCGCCGTCCTCTGGCTCAATGGCGGCAAGAATCAAAACCGGGTCAAACAATACGAGCAAAAGCTGGTGGCCGCGCGCGACTGGTATTTCAAGAATAGCGACCTCGACAAACAACCTGAGCAGGGTTTTTCCATGCTCAGTGTGGATTATTCAGAGCACCAGGCCAGCCGTTACCAAGGCGGTGTGGTGGGATGGTTGGAGCGCGAAGGCGGCATGGATTCCTGGACCAAGGCGGTCGCCGACATTGCCTTTTCACTCGAAAAGCCCGGTGATGTCAGCCCGGTCATCGCCCGGGAAGAAGGGGTCTTTCTCGTCCGATACATGGCGCTGAATCCGGCTGTGCTCCGGCCTTTCGAATCCGTTTCAGACGAGCTCGAAAAAGCCGAGATCAGCCGGATGAGGCAACAAGCCGAAGCTGAGTTCATGGAGGCTCTGGCAGAAAAGTATCCGGTCCAGGAGCTGGCCCCGGCAGCAGAGGCTAATTGAATGTCCGTCTGACGCGGGAACTGCTGGTGAGATAATCATCACATTGGCGGAAGCTGACGATAAACCGTTGGCCAGGGTCTGAGGGAAAGGAATTCAGGTTGGATTGAATAGCGTCCGGGTTTCCACGTCTGAACAGTTGTTATGAAACCCAATTCTCTCCCCAGCCGCCGGGGCCTTGGCGCGGTATTCCTGGCACTTTCTGTGGTGGGCTTACCCTTGGTGACTCAGGCGGCTTCTGACCGTGATACACGGCGTGAGAGATCCCCCGGCTCATCCAGGCCGTCATCGTCATCTCGTCCGTCCATTTCGCCCTCCAGCAGACCTTCCATGCCGCAGCGGCCTGCTCCCTCATCCCGCCCGAGCATTCCTCAAAGGCCATCGATCTCTTCTGTTAGACCCAGCACTCCGCAGCGACCCTCCACGGTCACCCGGCCAAGCTTTCCCCAGAGCCCACCGAGTGTCAGCCGCCCAAGCGTTACAAGACCTTCAGTCCCAGCCGTGAGACCTCCCTCCGGTGGCTCTTTCAGCGGTAGCCGACCCAGCACCGTGACTCGTCCGTCTCTGCCCTCGCGGCCTTCGATTCCCACCTCGGTAATTCCACGTCCGAGCCGTCCATCGGACAGTTTAAGCGGGCGCCGCCCTGAGATTAACTGTCGTCCATCGTTCACGAGTCGTCCCTCATCGGTAAGGCATTCCTCGGGTCGCAGCGACTGGCATTTCCATGATTCATCCCGTTTTTCGCGGGTGGACCGCCATACGATCTTCAATCATTACCCGCATCATCATTACCGGCTCTGCCAGGGCAATGGTTACCGGGGCTTTGGCTGGTATTTCGGTCCGCCAAACATGAGCTACTACTATGAAACTCCTGGCGTGTATTATTACAACTCGCTGAATGTAGTGCCCTCCACTTATCTGAGCCTGCGTTATTCCCCGGCGGATTCCTTGGACTATGCAGTGCAGCAGGCTCTTTATGAGCTCGGTTATTACAGTGGCCCTCTGGATGGTGACATCGGACCGATGTCTCGTCTCTCCATCGCCAATTTCCAAGCGGACAACGGTCTGGAACCCACCGGCATCATTGATGAAACCCTGGTTTATTATCTGGGTATTCAATGACCTGATGGCTTAATTTCATCCATTGTTTCAAAGAAGTCCCCGCTGTTTCAACACGGCGGGGACTTTGCTTTGTGATGGGATGAGGAGAATGGCCTAACGAAGAATCATTTCACAAGGTCAAAGCCGCTTTTTGCCATCGTTTCGCCATTGATCAAGATCTCCACCTGATGATGCCCGGCATGATGAACGCGCGTGGTGAAGTCCTTGACGATCTGGTTTCGAGTCAGAGAAATCGAGGCGTGGGCCGGTAGCGTGAGTTCCTTCCACTTGAAGACTTTGGCGGAAGCGCTGCCACTTTTTTTCACGTAATGAATGGCGTAATCAACGACCAGACGTTGGCTCTTGTCGGAAAGGGATTGGATGTCGAGTGAAAGCTGAATCTTTTGGCCTAACTGAATTTGATAGGGTGAGGCGCTGAAATGTTTCACGGAAACTTCGGCCTTTTCACCCGCACCAATGATGGCCAGGGCTCGGGGGTCGCCCTTTTTGATCAGTGTGCGCAGGGCGTGGCGGGCGATCCAAGCGGTACGGGTATCTTCCAGCGGCCAGCTTTCCAGACGGTCCAAGACCCAGCCGGGATGATCCTTAGTGATGTCGTTGAGGTGGTTGGCGACGGACTTGCGCACGTAGAGGCTGGGGTCGGCCTTCAGGTTTTCCAGGATGCGCAGCGTGGGGGAGGGATCGGCGATGAGGGCATCCAGGCGGAAGGACCAGGGCAGACGCGGGCGGCAGCCTTCGCTGGCGAGTCGGCGCACGGCATCGCTTTCATCACGCGACCAGGTTTCCATGACCTTCAGCGTGCGTTTCAGATCCTGACGTAGAAAGGGGCGGATGGCGAACTCGGACGAGCCAAAGACGGTGAAGAATTTGAGGGCATCCAGGGAGACCTCGAAGTCATCCAGTCCGTAAAGGCTCACATAGTCCGGCATGACCAGGCTGACGAAGCTGTGATTCACCTTCGGTGCGAGCTCGCGCAGGATATGCAGGGCTTTTCGATAGTCCGCAGGCAGGGTGACGTGCAGGCTCTCGGTGGTGCGACGGAGGCGTTGCATCAGGCTCAGTTCATCCAGGTCCTGGAGGGCGAGTTTGAGGAAGCGTTTCCGGTCAAAGCCAGTGTGAATGGCCGCCACCTCGTCAGCGATGTGTTTGAATCGCTTGTCATCAAACCAGTCTTTGAGTGCGGGGGCCGGGGTGTCTGTCATAGGCGGGGGAGAGGGGCATTTCAATAACGGGCGCAGATGGCCACGGCGACCAAAAATAACGAAAGAGAGCATGTCGCCTTCAGACTGTCACAACTCACTGACAGCCTTATGTCAGGAGACTTTACCAAGGCGTGTTTTTTCAGTCTTTTCGCACCTTTTCAGCGATCTGAAAGATGGCCAGAACCACCTCCATGATCACGCGGGCGGTCAGCACATACAGCACAAAGGCCACGGGACCTGTGACAAGAGTAAAGAGCCCGTAGAAAATGCTGACGGCAAAGCCGCTGAACATCCAGGTGACGGCGGCCAGGGTGGCGGCAAGCAGGGTCAGGGCGTAAAGGATGCGGATCAGGTGCGGGGTGACAAATTTCTTGAAGGAAAAGTCCAGTACTAGGTCCAAGACGGCGCGCATCTCCGACCACAGGGAGGTAGCTCCTGAAGGCAGTTTTTCAGTGGGGGGCACACTCATGAGTTAGCTAACGTCGTTCGGGCAGGCGTTTGTGCAGCATACCGCAGGGCAGGCCAGAGAGCGATTGCCAGATTCGTGAATCTGCGCCCTGCTTGATCCGGCGGACGTTCACTTACTCCCTGTTCAGTGTCAGCTCTCCCACCGGCTAAAAAGGCGGCCCGCAAAACCGCCACCGCAAAGCGGAAGCCTCTCCCCTCGTCAAACCGGCCGGAGAGGCAGGCTCTGCACGCCCTGGTTCAGACGGTGCTGGAGACCCCGGAATTTACTCAGAAACTGAAAGGTTTGGGAAAAGCAAGGGCGGTCGTGCTGGATCATGTCACGCCGGAAGCCCGTTCGTTTGCCGTGGCCCTGGTGATGGCTCAAATGAGTGAGAAACTGCCCGGTCGTAGGCTCTGGGTGCTGTGCCCGGATGTGCGTGCTCAGGATCAGCTCCATTCCGAGCTGCTCGTCTGGCAAAGTCCCGCACTTTATTTTCCCCGCCAAAGCGCCCTGGTGGCGGATGCGCTGCCTGATCCCGAAAGCCTGGCCGAAAGAGTCTCCGTGCTTAGCCGCTGGCGGGAACACAGTGCCGACTGTCCCTCCACTTTGCTGATCTGCCGGGACAGCCTGGAGGAAACCGTGCCTGCTGCGCGTGAGATCGAAAGTCAGCGCCGCACGCTGGAGGTGGGGGCCAAGCTGGATGTCGAAAAGTTCCTGGAGGACCTGGATGGCGCGGGATATGAGCGCATTCCGGTGGTGATGGAGCGCGGCCAGTTTGCCCGCCGGGGCGGCATCGTGGATTTCTTTTCCTGGCAGGCGGAGGAGCCTCTGCGGCTGGAGTTCTTCGATGATGAACTGGAGTCCATCCGCGCCTTTGACATCCATCATCAGGCCTCCATCCGCCGCATGGACCGGGCGGGTGTCATCCTGAAAATCAGCGAGGCCGAGGCAGATGAGGGCAAGGTCGCGGATTACCTCCAGCCGGATGATCTTGTTTTGACCATCGGCGATGATGAAACGCATCCCTGCCATGTCCGTATCATCGCCGGAGCCGCGCCGGGGGAGGTTTTGGAGGACTATACCACCGCCATTCATGAGAATCCGCTGGGCGTCTTCGATGCTTCGGACTTTGTGCTGCATGAGGCGAGGAGGAAGCAGTTTCAAATGCAGCTCAAGGAGTGGCAGGACCAGGGCTGGCGCACGGTCATCTTCTTTCACAATGAGGCGGAGCGGGAGCGCTTCGCGGAGCTGTCCGAGACGCTGACGGTGAAGCCACCAGAGACTTTGTTAGGCCTGTTGTATCGTGGTTTTACCATCCCCTCGGCCAAACTCGCGGTGCTGACCGGGGCGGAGATCTTTGGTCGTCATCAGCACACGCGCCGTGTTCGTGGATCGAAGCTGGACGACCCCGAAACTCTGCGCAAAGCCCGCGATGTCTTGCGCGAACTCCGCGATGGTGATCTCGTAGTTCATGCGGATCACGGCGTCGCCAAATACGGTGGCGTGTCCGTCCGGATCAGCCCTGGCGGCAGGCGGGAGGAGGTGCTTGTGCTGCACTATGCGGATGAGGCCAAGTTCTTTGTCCCCGTGGCGCAGGCACACATGGTTACGCGGTATGTTGGTGTCGGCGGCAAAGCCCCGGCATTGAGCAAGCTGGGCGGTGCGTCCTGGCAAAAGACTCGCAAGGGAGCCGAGAAAAGCGTCGAAGAATTCGCCGCCAAAATGCTGACCATCAGTGCCGAGCGGCAGAGCGTCACCGGTTTTGCCTACCCGCACGATACGAAGTGGCAGGTCGAGTTTGAAAACTCCTTCCTTTACCGGGAGACGCCGGATCAGCTCCGCTGTGTGGAGGACATCAAGCAGGACATGGAGGCACCGAAACCCATGGACCGCCTGCTGTGTGCCGACGTGGGTTTCGGCAAGACGGAGGTCGCCATCCGCGCCGCGTTCAAAGCCGTGATGAGTGGCAAGCAGGTGGCCATCCTGGTGCCGACGACGGTGCTCGCTCGGCAGCATTGGGTGAACATCCGCGAGCGTATGAGCGAGTTCCCCGTGACGGTGGAAATGCTCTGCCGCCTCACACCGAAGAAGAACGAAAAGAAGATCATCCAGGGCGTGAGAGAGGGCAATGTGGACATCGTGGTGGGCACCCATCGCGTCATTTCCAAAGACGTGCGTTTTAAAGATCTCGGCCTCGTGGTGATTGATGAGGAGCAGCGGTTTGGCGTGAAGCACAAGGAGCGGTTCAAGGAGATGTTCCGTTTTGTGGACGTGCTGACCCTGAGCGCCACTCCCATCCCGCGCACACTTTATCTGGCCCTGATGGGGATGCGTGACATGAGCACCATCGAGACGCCGCCGCCTAACAAGCAAGCGGTTCAAACCTTGATCTGTCCCTATGACGAACGTGTTATCAAACAGGCCGTGGATGCCGAACTGGATCGGGGCGGGCAGATCTTTTTCCTGCACAACCGGGTCATGACGATTGAAAAAGTGGCCCAGCGAATCCGCGAGCTGTGTCCACGGGCCAATGTCATCATCGGTCATGGGCAGATGGATGAGGAACTGCTGGAGGATGTGATGCACACCTTTGTGGATGGCCGGGCGGATGTGCTTGTCTGCACCACCATCATCGAGAGCGGCGTGGACATCCCGAATGCGAACACGATCATCATCGACCGGGCGGATCGTTTTGGTCTGGCGGATCTTTACCAGCTTCGCGGCCGGGTTGGGCGCGGTGGGCAACAGGCTCATGCGTATCTCCTGCTGCCGCGTGATGCCGTCACCGCCGGGGATGCCCGCAAACGCGTCAACGCCATCAAGCAATACGCGGGCCTCGGCAGCGGTTTCAAGATTGCCCTGCGTGACCTGGAGATTCGTGGTGCCGGTAATTTGTTAGGCACGGAGCAGAGCGGGCACATTGCTGCGGTGGGTTTTGACATGTATTGCCAGATGCTCAAGCAGGCCGTGAACAAGATGCAGGGCCGTCGTGTGTCTCGACCCATCGAGGTGGCGCTGCGTGCGGACTTTCTGGTGCAGACCGAGTCTCTGATGGTGCAAGCAACCGCAGGTGCCACACCGGCTTTCCTGCCCGGCACCTTCATCGAAGACACCCGACTGCGCATCACTGCCTACCGTCAGCTCGGCGAGGTGATGACCCGCAAGGAACTCGACGAACTCGAAAGCCAATGGCGGGACCAGTTTGGCGACAAACTGCCCCACGCCGTCCAGAATCTCCTCACCTGCGCCGCCATCCGCCTGGCGGCCGCTCACGCAGGTGTCACCGATGTGGAGATCAAGGACCGCAAGCTGATGATCACCCGCAATGGCAAGCTGGTCATGATCGAAGGCAAGTTTCCCCGCCTGACGGAACGCCAAGGCCATAAGCAACTGGCGGAGACGCTGACTATGCTGAGGAGTTTGTGAGTCCAAACGGGCGTTGCCAAAAATGTTGGCGAAGTGTTGAATCAATTCATGGCAAAACGTGACTTTGATAACGGTCTGGTTACCCCCGAGGAGTTTCTTTCGAGCGAGTTGTTATCTCCGATCAAGCGAGAATACATAGGAGGAGTTGTTCATGAGCGACCTGAAACGAATAACGGGCACAATCAGATTGTTGGGAATATCTTCGGTTCGTTAGGTCATCGCCTTCGTGGGAAGAAATACCAGCCTTACAACAGTGACACCAAGGTGCGTGTCCGGTTGCCCAACCAGATCCGGTTTTACTATCCGGACGTGCAGGTCGTTTGTGACCCAAACCCGCCAAATGATTCATTCCAGGATCTTCCCAATGTGATTGTGGAAGTCATGTCAGACTCCACTCGCCGAACGGATGAGGGTGAAAAACTGGATGCCTACTCCACCATTCCCTCCTTGGAGGTTTATCTTTTAGTGGACAGTGCCCGCCGTCAGGTCATTGCTTATCATCGAACACACACAGGTTTTGAGCGCTCTGTTTACGTCGGGCTTGAAGGGGCCATTCCGCTGCCTTGCCTGGGGTTTGATCTGCCCCTGTTGGAGATCTACGAGCAGGTGCAGATCCCGACCCTCGAAGTAGTGGATTGACCCTACATCATCGCGTGGCAGCAACTGGGGACAACCTCGCTGCCAAAGTCCAGGGTGCCGCGCAGTCTCCAGGCCATGATGACGGCGGCGGTCAAGGCGAGGCCGCGTTGCAGCTTGCGCATCGTGGCCGGTTGCAGGCGATTGCCTAACCAATGAATCTGTGTCTGAGCCAGCCAGAGCAAGGGCAGGGTGCCCAGGCCAAAGGCGATGGTGAACTCGGCGCCTTTGAGGGGATCGCCATTGGCCATGGCCAGGGCAAACATGACATACAAAGGACCGCAGGGCAGGAGGGGGGTGGCGAGGCCGAGGAGACCGGCACGCCAGCCGCTTTTCAGGCGAAAGGCGGTGGTCTGGATCTTGCGCAGGGGACTGCTGAGGAACTGCGGTTTGGGCAGCCATTTGTCCAGGCCCATGCCGACCATGGCAAAGGCGATGACCATGAGCCAGGGCAGGACGATGCCAGCGCCATGCTGAAACCAGCTCAGGGGGATGAATCCTGCCGCACCGGCAATTGCCCCCACGATGCCATAGGAGATCAAACGCCCGCCGTGATACAGGCCCGTGTTGCGCATGAAGCCCGAGGCACCCGGTTTGGAGGACACGGCCCAGGAGCAGGACAGCGGCCCGCACATTCCGATGCAATGCACGCTGGTCACAAGTCCCGCCAGGAAGGCGGCTGCGCTGGTATCAATCGTGGGCATGGCTCTCAGGGGACGAGGCGGATCACCCGTTCCACCTCCTGGGGTTTTTGGCTGATGGCAAATATGATGAAGGTCACCCAACCGGCCACAAAGGTCAGAAAGGCGAGCACGGGCAGCAGCCAGGGCTTATTGAACAAAATCTTTCGGATCGAGAGGTGCATCGGATTTGAGTCGTGAATCAGGGCCGAGGAATTCCATGACGCGGGTCGTCACGGTGTCACCGCGTTCGGCATCGGTGACTTTGACCTGGATCTTGAAGGGCCGGGTGAAAGAGGCTTCAGGCAGGGACAGGACGAGGGTCTTTTGCTCCTCCTCCAGCGGTCCCAGGCTCAGGGTTTCCACCAGACCGGTGACACCCAGCCCCGCAGGCATCTCGCCCGTCAGTTCGAGCTTATAAACGGAGGGGCTGTTGCGTTTGTTGATCACACGCACCAGGAACTGGTTTCTCAGCACGCCATCGGCCACATAAAAAGGTGCCCCGATCATGCGCACCACGCTGGCACGCACGGGTGACAGTTGCAGGGCGGACAGGGCAAAGGCACCCACGCCCAGCAGCATCAGTCCGGTGTAGAGAAGGGTGCGTGGCCGGACCAGCTTCGTCTTGCCGCCCTCCAGACCCACATAAGAGTCATAGCGCACAAGGCCAGTGGGCCGTTTCAGCTTCAGCATGATGTCATCGCAAGCATCCACACAGGCCGCACAGCCGATGCATTCCAGTTGCAGGCCGTTGCGGATGTCGATGCCGGTAGGACATACCTGCACACAGCGACGACAGTCAATGCAGGCTCCGGTGGTGCTCCCCACTTTACCGCGTGGCTCACCACGTTTTTTGTCGTAACCAATGACGACGCTGTGATCGTCCGTCAGCGCGGATTGCAGACGGCCATAGGGGCAGAGGATGATGCAAAACTGCTCGCGGAACCAACTGAAAGCGAAATACAAACTTCCGGTTAGAAAGAGCGTCACGCCAAAGGCGGTCAGGTGCTGCGTGGGCGGCCCCTGCATCATCTCATACAGCTTTTTCAGCGAGACAAAATAGCTCAAGAAGATGTGCGCGATGATGGCCGAGACCAGCAGGAACAAACCGTGTTTCACGACCCGCTTGATGATCTTCCCCGCACTCCAGGGTGCATCCTCCAGGCGACGGCGGGCCGTGGCGTCTCCATCAATCCAGCGCTCGATCCGGCGATACACATGCTCCAGAAAAACCGTGTACGGGCAGGTCCATCCACACCACAGCCGGCCAAACAGCGCCGTCACATAAAAGAGGGAGAAGGCCAGGCCCGTGATGAGAAAGAAGCCCACCCAGAGATCCTGCGTGGCCAGCGTCAGACCCATGAAGTGGAAACGCCGTTCCTGCACATCCAGAAACACTGCAGGGTAGCCGTTGACGGGAATCCACGGCAGCGCGACATAAATGCCCAGCAGCAGCAGCGCCGACCAGCGTCGCCATGCGGTGAACCGGCCATGGACATCCGCCGGATGTACATTCTTTCGCGATCCATCCTCACGAATCGTCGAGAGGCTTTCCAGGGTGGGTGTCTTCATGGGGCACCTCTACCTTCGTCGTCATCCTCAAACTTGCTCATCCACCCTTGCGGATGCAGGCGCGGATTTTGTGGGATGCGGGGGTGTGTTTCGGGGTTGAGAAGACGTTGCACACCGCCGTTAAAACCTTATTTTAAAACCATGAGCGTCGCGGTTGCCCACCTTCTTGAAGAGGCTTTGCTTCTAGCCAGTGATTCACGAACTGAATTGGTGGAGGCTATTCTGGAGAGAAGCAGTCCGTCAGAAGAGTTTCTCGAAGGGCAGATGGAGGTGGTTGTCCGGCGGATGAAGAACGTGGCAGACGGTGTTTCCAACCTGATCCCGGCCGCAGAGGCTCATGAAAAGGTTCTCGCATCACTTAGACCGCGCGAATGATTGTCCTTTTGAAGTGAAGATATAAGACAATTCCAGACTCGGATCAGCGTCCATTTCGGCTGAGCGTTTGTTCGCTTCCTCCAGCCAAGCTTGGTCGGTTACACGCTGCCAGTCTTCAGGCACGCTGGCGTAAAGCTTGTCTGCAAGAGCGACCCGTTCAGCAACGGGCAGTGCGAACAAAGTCTGGGTGAGTGTCGCCGTGTTCATGGCTGGAGTATCAGCGGTACCCTTCACCAAATCCACCTTCAATTTTGACGCGGTGTGTGTGCCTTTCAGTGATACTCACTGCCCCTTCAACGGCGAATCCGCCGCCAGGGTCACGGGCTCGCCTTTCTGGTGTTTGCTCAGGACAAAGGCGGTCACTTCGACAACGCGTTGAAGACCAAGCTGAGGCTCCCAGGGGGGCATGCCTTTGGTGAGATCGGGGGCACCTTTGCGGATGATGGTGAGAAGCTGGGTGGGGTTGCCACCGTGCTTCCATTCCTGATCGTTCAGCGGCAGGCCCGGCAGCTTGGCCCCGGCGATGTGGGCGCTGAGATCGGCGGCATGGCAGGCGATGCAGGTGGTGCTGTAGGTGGCGGCTCCGGCGGCGACGATCTTCTCGTCCTTGGACATTTCCCAGAGCTTGTCGTCATCGATCAGCTCCAGTTCCTTCTTCTGAAAGTCGGCGATCTTGGCCATGGCGGTCTCGATGTTTTTTTCATCGGACATGCCGACGCCGAACTGGTAGTAGGCCACCCAGGCGATGACAAAGAACACCATGGTGATGTACCAACTGAACAACCACCAGTTAGGCAGCTTTTGGTCATACTCCTGGATGCCGTCGTATTCATGGGGACGGAGCGTGGGGCCTTGTGGGGGAGTGTTTGAGGACATGGGAGAGGTAAGATGCGGCGCGGGTTCAGTCATCCAGAGGCAGCCGGGAAAGCTCGGCGGCTCGGTCTTTGCGCAGGACCAAGGCGTGGATGGAAAAGGTGAGAAAGACGAGGGCGGTGACGCCAAAGGCCACGTAAGGGACCCAGTCCAACCCGTTTTCGTAAATGACGTATTTGTACATGATGGATGGCCTGGGGGTTATTCGCCAGCGGCGGCGCTGCGGTTCTTGTCAGGATTGACCGGGCCGGGGATCAGCTCAGGCACGGTTTTCAGAAGCTTTTCCTCCACCTCGGGCGTGTCGTATTTGCCCAGCTTTTGCAGGTAGGCGATGAGGGCGACGATCTGCGTATCGGGGGAGACACTCAGCTTGTCGGCCTTCAGGGTGTTGACGATTTCGATGCCCTGCTTGATGGCGTTTTCCTTGATCTCCACGGCGGTCATCGGCGGATAAGGCACACCGAGCTGGACCATCGCGGCGATCTTTTTCGGCAGGGTCTTCTGGTCGAACTTCGTGGTGAAGAGATGCGGATAAGCGGGCATGTTCGAACCGACGGATGTGCTGCGCGGGTCCATCATGTGATTGAAGTGCCAGCTATGCGGATACTTGCCGCCTTCACGGGCCAAATCCGGCCCGGTGCGCTTGGAGCCCCACTGGAAAGGATGGTCATAGATGCTCTCGCCCATGCGGCTGTAGTCGCCATAGCGCAGAACATCGGGAAGCATCGTGCGGATCATCTGGCTGTGGCAGTTGTAGCAGCCCTCGCTGACGTAGATGTCACGGCCTGTCAGCTCCAGCGGGGTATAGACTTGCTGGATGCGGTCCTCCATGTTCTTCGCACGGTTCACCATCACGGTCGGGATGATCTGGATGAGTCCGCCCAGGGCCACGGCGATGAAGGTCAGAACGGTGAAGGGGAGCCAGTTTTCTAACAAACGATCATACCACTGCGACCAGGTGACGTGCGAGGTGGCGAATTTTTTCACCGCGATGAATCCGAAGGCCAGGGCACAAATGAGTGCGGTGATGTCCGCGCCGCGTGGCAGGAAGATCCAGCCCATGAGGAGAAACAGCCCGCCAAAGAAATACGTGACCGGGTCCGCCAGAAAGGTGGCCTTGGCACCCATGTTGTCCACCGTGCCGCGTTCGATCACGGCTACCTCGCGGGTTTCATTGACCGGCTTGCCGCTGCGGGCCGTGGCCCAGAGGTTCCAGAGCATCAATCCCATGCCCACCAGATACATCGCACCGCCGATGATGCGGAAGGCCATCATGGGCCGGATGGCCGTGAGGGTCTCGATGAAGTTCGGATATGTCAGCGCCGTGCCTGCCGCATTGGTCGAGTTCAGCATCAGACCCTGCATGATGCCGGACACCCACATGGCTGCGACGTAAAGCAGGATGCCGACGATGGAGATCCAGAAGTGAAAGTTCGCCATCGGGATGGAGTGCAGCTTCGTCCCGTAAAGCCGGGGCGTGAGCCAGTAAAACATGCCCGCCGCCATGAGCCCGTTCCAGCCGAGCGCGCCGCTGTGGACATGGCCGATGGTCCAGTCCGAATAATGCGACAGCGCATTCACCGCCCGGATGGAAAGCAGCGGCCCTTCAAAGGTGGACATGCCGTAAAAGGTGACGGCTGCGATGAAGAACTTCACCACCGGATCGGTGCGCAGCTTGTCCCAGGCACCGCGCAGGGTCAGCAGGCCATTCAGCATCCCGCCCCAGCTTGGCGCCCAGAGCATGAGGCTGAAAAACATGCCCAGCATCTGCAGCCACTTCGGCAGGGAGGTATTGAGCAAATGGTGCGGTCCCGCCCAGATGTAAATGAAGACCAGCGACCAGAAGTGAACGATGGACAGGCGGTAGGAATACACGGGCCGCTCCACCGCCTTCGGCAGGAAGTAATACATGATGCCCAGGATGGGAGTCGTCAGGAAGAAGGCCACCGCGTTGTGCCCATACCACCACTGCACCAGCGCATTCTGCACCCCGGCAAAGATGGTGTAACTATGCGTCCAGCTCGTGGGGATGGAGATGTGGTTGACGATGTAGAGCATCGCCACCGTGATGATCGTGGCGATGTAAAACCACAGCGCCACATACAGCGAGGGCTCGTTTCGTTTGGCCAATGTCCAAAAGAAGTTCACCGCAAACACCACCCAGATCAGCGCCACCGCGATGTTGATGGGCCAGATCAGCTCCGCGTATTCCTGCCCGCGGGTAAAGCCCAGCGGCAGGGTGATGGCCGCGCTCACAATGATGCCCTGCCATCCCCAAAAGTGAATCTTGGACAACAGGTCGGAGGCCATGCGCGCCTTGCACAGCCGCTGGGTGGAATAGTAGATGCCCGCGAACATCATGTTCCCCACAAAGGCAAAGATCACCGCATTCGTATGCAGCGGGCGCAGGCGGCCAAAGGACAGCCACTGCGTCACATTGAGCTGATGGAAATTCAACTGCGAGGCGATGATCACGCCGACCAGCATGCCGACGATCCCCCAAATGATGGAGGCCCACATGAACTGGCGGACGACCTTGTCGTCAAACGTGATGGTTTGTTGGGTGGTGGAGAGAGTCATTGGGGGGAGGTTCAGCGGTCAGGGGTGTCACCATCCAGCGGCAGCAGGGACATCTGCTCGACCGAGCGACGCTGGCGCTGGGTACGTTCGGCGAAAAACAGCACGGCAAAGAGCACCGCAAAGGCGAGGCTCATGAAGATGGTGACAGCAAAGACTTCCATAGTGCGCCCAAGGAAGCCGAGGTGTGCGTGGCTTGCTCTCCGCGCCTTGTTTGTTCATGCACCGATCTTGTGGGGCGATAAACTCCGCCTCGGGCGGCGTTCTCATGCACACACACATCATGAACCGTCGCCGCTTTCTCCATACCGCTGCCGCCTCCACCCTCGGCTTCCCCGCCATCCTGCGCAGCGCCTCGCCGAATTCCATGCTCCAGGTCGCCAGCATCGGCGTCGCCCGCATGGGTGGAAACACCATGCGCAGCGTCGCCCGGCATGAAAAGGTGAAGATCGTCAGCATCTGCGATGTCGATGCCAAACACCTGGCCATGGCCGCTAAAGACTTCCCCGAGGCCAGCCAGCATAAAGACTGGCGCGAGGTCATGGCCAAATACGGCGACAAGTTTGATGCTGTCACCATCGGCACTCCCGACCACAGTCATGCCGGCCCCTGCGTCACCGCCCTGCGGGCCAAAAAACACGTCTATCTGCAAAAGCCCATGGCCCCCACGTTGCACGAATGCCGTGTCATCACCCAGGAGGCCAAAAAAGTCGGCGTCGTCACCCAGCTCGGCAACCAGGGTCGCTCCAGCATCGAGGCCCGCATGACCGTGCAGCTCATCCAGAGCGGTGCCATCGGCAAGGTCAAGGAAGTCATCATGTGGGAAAACAAACCCCTGAGCTGGTGGCCCAAAAACACCGAACTCCGCCCCCAGGGCGATGCCATCCCGGAGGGCCTGGACTGGGACCTCTGGTGCGGTGTCCGCGCCCCCGTCCCCTTTCTCAACGACACCTATCATCCGCAAAACTGGCGCGCCTGGTTTGACTTCGGCTGCGGTGAAATGGGTGACATGGGCTGCCATCACTTCGACGCCACCTTTGACGCCCTCAAACTCACCGCCCCCACCCGCGCCCGCCTCACCCACGGCGGCAGCAGCGGCGCCCTCTGGGGTGAAAATCGCATCGTCGAGCTCGACTTCCCCGGCAGCGAATACACCGCCGATGACATCGTCCGCGTCACCTGGAACGACGGCGGCGTGGACCCGGACATGACCAAGGTCAAAATGCCCAAAGTCCTCACTAAATTCCCAAACTCCGGCACCTATTGGATCGGCACCGAGGGCAGCATCTTCAAGCCCTACGGCCAACGCCCCTTCGTCCTGCCTGAGGAGGACTTCCCCGCCGAAAAATACCCCAAAGGCCTCAAGGGCCAGGACCATTACCTCGACTGGGTGGACGCCATCCTCGCCGACAAAAAAAGCTGTGCCGACTTCAGCCACGGCGGTCCCCTCACCGAGTCCGTCCTCGTCGGCACCATCACCGACCGCTTCCCCGGTCAGTGGCTCGAATTCGACCAGGAAACCTGCCAGATCACCAACCACGAAGCCGCCAACAAGCTGGTGAAGCGGGAGTATCGGGACGGGTGGAAGGTCGAAGGACTGGGTTGAAGTTAAACCAAGTACTCCAGAGCTTCAGCTCGAAAGAGCCTCGTCTGCCCCTTCAATGTCGAAGGCCAACTCAACCTCTACACGAGCTAAAGCTAAAGAGTACTTTCCCTCACAGCTTCATGCCCTTCACCTGCACAGACTGCGGGCTGGTATTGCGGCAAAGTGAGCGAACGTGAGCCCTGGGGTTGCGGAGGCTATGTCTGTCCACGGACCAAGCCTGTGCGGGGATCGAGTGAGGCGGTCACTCCTGGCCGCCTTGGAAGGCCGAGCGACATCCTTTTCCCTTCGCGCTACAAGGACCTGGAAAGATTCTATGCGAGGGTCTTTTTCCGTGGGAGGCTCGTCAGGACTTCGTCTGCGGGCAAGAGTGCCCACATCACTTGCTCCTGCCCCAGCCTCACTGCCCGAGCTTCTCCCGCACCTGCTGAACTGCTTCGCGGCTTAACTCCACATCGATTTTCCAGGTGGCGTTGGTGGGGTCTAGAGTGGTGAGACCTTCGGAAATAGTCAGGCACCGTTGAAACAATGCCAAGGCCTCTTTCCACTGCTGTTGCATTGAATGGACGACTCCCAGTTTGTAGAAGGTCCCGGCGAGGTTGCGCCGCCACTCAGGGGGGCAGCGTTCGCTTTGGGCCAATTCTTGGCGTATCTCGCACGCATCAGTGAAGAAAAGTGCCGCAGTTTTAAAATCGTTCTGAGCCATAGACATGTCGCCAAGCTTCTCGAAGTTAATGGCGAGGTTGCGCTGCCATTGGGCGTTGCCGCTATCGCTCTGAGCGAGTTTCTTTCGTAGCTTGAGTGCTTCACTAAAGAAGTGGGTGGCTTGATCCAGCTTGCCTTGCTTCGCAGCTACCTGACCGAGCTTATTGTAACTGATGGCGAGGTCGTTTTGCCATTGAGTGTTTTCCGGATCACTTTTGACGAGGTCTTCTATCAATTTGAGTGCAGCACCAAAGAAGCTAACAGCTGAGTCCAGGTTGCGTTTCTCCTTAGCTACCCCGCCCAACTTCCCATAGCTGATGGCTAAGTCGCGCTGCCACTGAGTATTGCCGGAGTCGCTTTCGGCAATGCTTTTGATCAGTTTGAAGTCTGCATCGTAATAGTGAGCGGCTTCGTCTAGTTTTCCCTGGTCCATGGCTATATTGCCCAGCTTATGATAGCTGATGGCAAGGTCGTGTTGCCACTGGATGTTGCCTGGATCTTTATGGGTGAGTTTTTTGGCCAGCTTGTTGGATTCCCCGTATTGGAGTGCAGCTTGTTCAAGGTTGCCCTGCTCTACAGCCACATTTCCCAAATTGTTGTAGCTGGCACTTAGGTCGTGCTGCCATTGAGTGTTGGTTGGGTCGCTTTGGGCGAGTTTATTTCGTAGCATGAGTCCTTCATTAAAAAGATGTGATGCTTGATCCAAGTTGCCATCCGTAAGGGCAACATTGCCTAGCCTGTTGTAGCTGACGGACAGACCGCGCAGCCAATCAGTATTACCGGGAGCGCTCTGGGTGAGTTTTTCAGCCAGCTTGTGGGCATCAACAAAATGATGTCCAGCTCGCTGCCGGTTACCCTGTGCCAAAGCCACTTCGCCAAGCTTATTGTAGCTAACTGCTAAGTCGTTTTGCCAAATCAGATTGTCAGGATCATCATCATGTAATCTTTGAGAATGATGGAGGGCTTCTTGGTAAAGGGAGTGGGCAAGGCTCAGGGTGGCATGGGTCTGTGCATGCATGGCAAGTGTATTCCCAAGAAAGACAATGAAATCATGTCGCGCCTCTGCCCAAGTCGGATCAGCTTTCAAGAGTTCACGGAAAAGGGTTTCGGCCTTGGCATTGTCACCTGCGGTAATCGCAAGTTGGGCACCACTGAGCAAGGGTTGAAGCCTTTCCCGGATGCCAGCCTTTAAACTGGCCACGCTGTTAAGGATGCCGTCGTGCTGGCTCTCCAGGTAACGCAGGGCTTCGGGGATGCCTTGCTCCTCTGCGATGCGGATGAGTTCCTTGGCGATGTGAGTGGCGTTCGCGCTGCCCTCAATGCGGGCGAATTCGAGGATGAGAGGTTCGATGCCCGCGAGGCGCTGCTGATGGGCGGCCTCGGCGGCCTGACGAAGAGTTTCGCGGCGCTGCCAGTCGCTCTGAATGGCCTCGGCTTCGGCGAGGTCTTTGGCGAGGGCTTTTTCACTGGCCTCCTGGAGATGGGCGCGGAGTCGGGCGGCGGTGATGGTTTTGAGAGTTCCAATGTCCTTTTTGAGATCCTTGTATTGCTTCGTGGTTTTGGTGCCCTGGCGCTTTTGTCTGCCTTCCACTTTTTTGACCTGTTCCTGAAGGCTCCAGACGCCTGTGTCGATGCGTTGTAGGTAAGACTGGGCCTCGGCATGAAAACGGAGAAGGCTGCTTTTGAAGGCGGCTACAGCAGCGGGGTGCTGCGTGGGCAGACCTGAGGCGAGGGCAGGGCCGATGTGCTCGGCGAGGTGGGCGGCCAATCGGAGGTGCCAGCCTTCTTTGATGATGATATCGCTAAGGCAGTGCTGAAACCACTGGGCTAGGAAGGCGGAGAGGTAACCGGGCGGGATGACGGCGGTGGTTTCGCCATCCCTGAGGATCTGCCCCAGCTTGATGATGAAGTCCTGATGGACCAGGGGCTGGGCATCCGGGTGGCCTTTCTGCACAAAGACGGCCCACTGGGCGGGCAGTTTTTTGAGTGCTGTGGGTTTGATCCTGAGGGCGAGTTTGGCAAAGGCTTCGTCAGCAAGGGCGATCTCGACCTGGGCGCGGAGAACCTCGCCTGTGAAGAGGATGAGGTGCGTGTTTGAAGCTTCGAGCTGATCTGGGCTGAGGGATTGAAGGTGTTTATCAATCTCCGATGCCATGAGGTTGCCCCCTAGCCCGGCGATGAGATCCACGATGCTTTTTTCAATCTCCCCTTCCTGAGGCGTGATACCGAGTTCCGTTGCTCCCGTGTGGATGACCTTGAGTCCGCAGCAGAGGAGTCTGAGAAGAACCCCGGGTGAGGAAAGGATGGCAACAGCGGTGGCTGACATGGGAGGCAGCTTGTGCCCGCTTAAAGGAGACTGGCAAGAGGGATTTACTCTTTGCCACGCAGCCCCTCGACGATGTGTTGCAGCGTATGCAGGCCGTAGGTGATCTTTTGGAGAAAGGAGTCGTGATGGGGGACGAGGCTGAAGGTGGGGTGGTGAGACCAGAGGGCGCGGAGTTTGGCGTCCAGGGCGATGGCTTGGTTCAGGGATTCGTTGCGGATGGGGTTGCCGCCTTCGATGGAGAGGCCTCCGACGGCGGCGGTCTCGAAAAAGATGACGGCGTCGTAACGGGCGAGTTCGGCGGCGCGGGTGGTGTGATGGACGGCGAAGTATTCCTCCTCCGTGCCGGGCCAGTAGGCGGCTCCGTCGATGGTGCCGCGATCACAGAGGAGGATGCGGTCGGGATAGAGCGCGCCGTATTCGTCCTCGAGGTGACGCTGGACATGGTAGATGGCGCTTTGGATGTGGCGGAGGGCGTTGGGCTGCGTGGCGCGGGGGAAGCCGCCCTGAAAGAGGATCGTGGCGGCCTCCGGCACGATGACGACTGAGTCGCCGATCTCGCGGCGGAAGAGATCGGCGGAGGTGGTCTTGCCGCCGCCGGGGCCGCCGGAAAGGGCGATGCGAAAGGGTGGGTGATGCATTTTCGCAGAGTAAGGGGGAGCCAGTCGCGCAGGTAAGGTTTTTTTTGCGTCGGGCTTGTCTCGCTCAGGAACTTCTCCGCCGAAGGGCCATGGCGGCGGCGGTGCGGTTTTCGACGCCGAGTTTTTCCAGGATGCGCTCGACGTGGATTTTGACGGTGGAGCGGCTGATGCCGAGGATGGCGCTGATTTCGGGGTTGGATTTTCCTTCGGCGATCCAGTGGGCGATTTCGGTTTCGCGCGGGGTGAGGCGGGCGTTGTGGCGGGCGTGGAGCTGAAAGACGAGGCGATGCTGGCCGCTTTGGATGTTGCGTAGGCAGTGGACGATGAGGGTGGAGTCCGGGCCGTGTTGGAGGAGGGGCTCGTAGGGTTTGTCCGGGATGGGCGGGGCGAGCTGATGGCTGAGCCAGCTTTTCCACGGCGGGGGGAGCTCGCCATTGGGGCGGAAGCCGACCTGGATGAGGACTTCCTGGGCCCCGGGGCCGAAGGCGAGGACTTTTCCCCGGTCCGAGCAGATGAGCCAGTGCGACTGAAGCAGGCTGCCCTCCACCGCGCCACGGGTGATGGGGTGCTCAGGCTCGGCGGTGAGCATCTGGCGGAAACGCTGGCGCAGGTGGGGCTGCAGAAGGGCGAGGATGAGGCGATCCTCCTCGCTGTAAGGCAGGCCGCTGCGGCTGGTGCTGAGGGTGCAGAAGAGTTCGTCGGTGCGGTGGAAATTGATGCTGAGGTCGTATTCCAGGTCGAGCGGCTTGCAGAAAAACTCCCAGAGGACGGTGGACTGGAGGGTGTCCTGGCTCATGAGGTCGTGAAAGGAGACGGGTCCGCGATCTGCCGCCAGGTAGAAGGAGCCATCGCCGACACCGGGCATGGCGACGAGGTGCTCCTGATTCTCCGCCAGCTTGAGGAGGTGTTCGTGGGCAGGTTGATCGAGGTAAGCATCGACGGCTCCGACGCCGGGCTTGGTCAGGCTGATGTGGATCAGGTTTCCCGGCAGGAGGGCAGACATCACTTCAAAGAAACGGCCCGGCATTCCATTGAGGTCGCAGGCGTCATAGAGCAGTGTCAGAGCTTCGTTGTAGGCCTTGAGCTGGGAGTGGGTGAGTCCGTGCATTCCAAATCTGAAGGATGAGGGTTCACCTGTTCCTAACACAGGGAGGGGGATTGAAAAGGAAGATAGGTCGAATCAATATAGGCCATGTGGCCTATGGCCTTTTGAGGGGAGGAGGGGCAGTTTGATGGCATGGCCCGTCATTTTTTCTCCCTACTGTGTTTCCTTGGGTGCCTTGTGCAGGCGACGTTTTCTCAGTCGGTGCCCGGCCTGATCAACTATCAGGGGCGCGTGGCGGTGGGTGGCGTGAACTTTGATGGCAGTGGCCAGTTCAAGTTCGCACTGGTGAATGGTGACGGCACCTTTACGCATTGGAGCAATGACGGCACCTTTGGCGGAGAGCCTGCTGCTGCGGTGACGATCCCGGTGGTGAAGGGGCTGTACGCTGTGCTGCTGGGGGATACGAACCTGCCGAACATGCAGTCCATCACCCCGTTGGTGTTTCAAAATGAGGATGTGCGGCTGCGGGTGTGGTTCAATGACGGCACGCATGGGTTTCAGCAGCTCACGCCGGACCAGCGCATCGCCGCCACGGGCTATGCGATGATGGCGGCGAGCGTGCCCGATGGCTCCATCAACCAGTCCAAGCTGGCCCCCGGGGCAGTGACGGGCGCGAGCATCCAGCCCGGGTCGATCACCTCCACCCACCTGTCAAATGGTGCCGTGCAGGCGCAGCACATGGCCGCAGGCGCGGTGACGCGGGAGGCCATCGCAGATGGTGCGGTCAGCGGGGCGAAGATCAGCGACGGCGCGGTGAGCACGCGGCAGATTGCGGCGGCGGCTATCGGCGGAGAGAGCTGGATCGCGACGCCGAATCCGGAGGACGGTCCGGTGGGGCGCACGGGGCACAGTGTCATCTGGACAGGCACGGAGTTCATCATCTGGGGCGGCGTGGCCAATGTCTTCGGCGGACCTGCGGTGAGTAACACGGGTGCTCGTTACAATCCGGCGACGGATACCTGGATCAATATCACCCTCACCGGCGCACCGTCCGCACGGCGCAGCCACACCGCCGTTTGGACGGGGGCGGAAATGATCGTCTGGGGCGGCACAACGGCGCTTGATGGCGAAAGCGGAGGACTCAACAGCGGCGGTCGTTACAACCCGACAACGAACACCTGGATAAACACGGGCGGCGGCATCGGTCTGCCACCGGGAAGGCGCAATCACACGGCGGTGTGGACAGGAACCGACATGATCATCTGGGGCGGTCTGGATGCAGGCAGCAACTTCCTCGGTGATGGCTCAAAGCTCAATGGTGGGACGAATGTCTGGTCAGGCATTGCCGTGGATGACGCGCCTGAGGTGCGCCACAGCCACACGGCCGCCTGGACGGGATCAAAGATGGTCATCTGGGGCGGCATCGGCCCCTCGGGACCGGACAACACGGGCAATGTCTATGACGCTGCGTCCAACGTTTGGGCCGCCACGCCGATGCCTCTGACAGGTGCCCCGACCGGGCGCTCTGGCCACAGCATGGTCTGGACCGGCACGGACATGATCGTTTGGGGCGGAGCTGGAGCCAGTGCCCAGCCGGTGACTGGCGGCACGAGTTTCCAATTCCAAAACGGAGGCCGCTACCGCGTGACGACGAACTCGTGGCATCCCATGAGCGCCACCGGAGTGCCAGCTCATCGCACGCGCCACACGGCGGTCTGGACCGGCCACGAAATGCTCATCTGGGGCGGCAGCTTTGCCACCGACCTCGGCGGCGGAACGAATGTGGCAGGCTCGCTGGACGACGGAGCTGTTTATATCCCCGAATCCGACACCTGGCGTCCGATGGCGCAGGAGGGAGCGCCAGCAGCCCGCACCGAGCATACCGCCGCGTGGACCGGGCGGGAGATGATCGTCTGGGGCGGCAACGGCCAGGGCAACCTGCTGAACACAGGCGGGCGCTACCGGCTTTCGTTGATCGCGAACGGGGCGGTGGGCGCAAGGCAGTTGGCGGATGGGGCTGTCGGATCGGGGCAACTTGCCGATGGAGCCGTGGGCAGCCAGCAATTGGCAAGTGGTGCGGTGCAGGCCTCCAACATTGCAGATGGAGCGGTGGGTTCGGTCCAGTTGGGTATGGGAGCGGTGGGTTCGGCCAATCTCCAGGTCGGCGCGGTCACCGGGGCTTCTTTGGCAAACGGCTCAATCACGAATGCTAAGCTTGCCGCAGAATCCGTTGACACCGGGAACCTCGCGGAGGGAGCCATCGGCCCCAATCAAATGCAATCCCAGGCGGTGACATCACTGGCCTTGGCGGCGGGCGCGGTGACAGCGGATAAAATTTTTAACGGTCAGGTGACGGAGCCTAAGCTTGCTGCCGGTGCGGTCACGACGACGAAGATCGCGGATGGGGCGGTGACGAAGGACAAGCTTGCCCTTGGCGCAATAGGTGAATTGCAGATTGCAGATGGTGCGATACAGGCAAGGCACTTGGCCGCTGGTTCCGTTGGGTCGGAGATGTTAGCCAAGCCGCCACAGGCCGGAGTCACGACCTTGAATATGGGGAATATGCGCTTCGGCCAGATGGAATTCACGGTGGAATATCCCACTCCTTATTCCACTCCGCCTGTGGTGACGACCTCGGCTCAGGGCGTGCAAAACCGCGTATTGGTGACAGTCACTTCAACGACAACCACAGGATTTTCAGGTGTCGCTAGCCTGACCCAGGATCCGGTTTCCTGGCCCATTGCGCAGACCTCGGGGAACGACTTTCCGATTAATATTTTACGTATCCCTTCATACCTCAATACTCTCGTTTACTACGATCCGGTTGAAAACAGAGGTTGGAGTCACTACACTCTCAATGACCGCTTTGGAGATTGGACTAGCGAATCGACGAGTCCGAGTATTTCCCTTTCGACGGATTTAGCTGCCTCGAACAGGTTGGTGGACGTGACAATTCATAATGCAAGCGGTAATTATCTTCCCCGTTACGTATGGGCCTCGCCATCACAACTGTGTTACGGATCTCAAGGTTTCCAAGGAAGCGATGGGATAGTCGGATACACGATTATCGACTCAGGAACCTTTACCGATGTCTCTTGCGACATTCTTGCCGATAAGCCCGGAGTCGCTTACCGGGACGTTGCAAATCAAGACCTGAAATTCGCTAGAGGGATAGTAGGCCCTTATGATCGAGACTGGGGAACTCCAGTGGTGTTGGACGCAGAGGGGAGCGTTGGAAAGGGTGCGCAGCTCAAGACGATTGGTGCCTTTTCCTACATCACTTATTACCGCGAGGATGCGCCTGTTAACTTTAAATGCGTGCGTTCCCTAGACGGGGCAGGCGCGGAATGGTCCGTTCCAGTTTCGATTCCACTGGACGAATACGGTCCCGATCATTCGCTTGGAGAAATCAATGGCAGACCCGCGATTGCCTATCTCTCGAACTTCGGAAGATCGATCTCGCTAAGCAAGGCCACCACGAGCGAAGCCACGGTGTGGAGCGAGGGAATCATTCTGGCAGACTTTCCTGAAGCGGATTTCAACACACTTGAGCAGCCGAATCTCCAAACGGCAAACAATCAGATTGTAGTGACTTTCCGCTACCGACCGGAAGGCAGCCTCTACATTGTCATCGGTGATATCCACGGCCAAAGCTGGAGCAGTCCGCTACGCATCGCCTGGGGAGGAGAGACGGGCCACCGAGCGATAGCCGTTTCCAGAGGAGGGCAGATTACTGTGATTCACCACGATTTGGCCGCGAGACAAATTCAGGAAGTCCGCGAGCGATCCCCGATGCAGCCCTTCCAAGTCAACTGGATCGCGCTGCCACAGTGAGGCATCACCGTTATGAGAATCGTCCCCTTCTTATTTCTTACGCTCTTCAGCGTGCCCGTCGCAGGGCTCGCCGCGAGCAGCTCCAGCACGGACTACAGCGTCGTGGCGGATGTCATCGACTCCGGCGGAGCAGCGGCCTCCAGCGCGGACTACAGCACGCAGGGCTCCGCCGGGGCTGTGGCGGGCAGTTCGGTCACGCCGGGTGTTTCGGGCTTTGCCCGGCATGGATTCCTGGGGCAGATTTATGAGCGCGTGGGCCTCGGGCTTGTCGCCATGCCTGCCACAGTAGATGAAAGCGGCACGCGGCAGGTGCTCGGCGGGGATGCCATTGACGACGGCACGTTGCTCAGTGTCGTCCCCGGCGGCAGCATCACCTGGAGCATTCAGAGCGGCCCGCTCACCGGCATCAGCGCGACCGGTCTTGTCACCGCTGATGTCGTTGCCCAGGACACGCCAGCGACGATTCAAGGCACGCTCGGACCCGATACGGCGATGCTGGCGATGACTGTTTTAGACACCATCGCTGACAACTTCGGCAGCTATGCCGCCGACGGACTGCCGGACGACTTCCAGGTGCAGTTCTTCGGCCTGGACAACCCGCTCGCCTCGCCGGAGCTGGATGTGGACGGAGACGGCCAGACGAACTACTTTGAGTGGGTCACGGGGCTTAGCCCTGTCAATGGGGCCGCCCGTTTCGAGACGAAGCTCCAAGTCCCGGACGGCCAGATGCCTGTCACCTTTGGCCCTTGTTTTCCCGACCGGACATACACCCTGCTTTACAGTGACGATCTCAGCGTAGGCAGTTGGCAGCCCGTTCCGGGAGCCATCGTCCTGCCCATCGACACGAACAGCTTCTGCACGGTGATTGATCCGAGCCCTGGCACGGATCGGCGGTTTTACCGGGTCGAGGTTAAACGGTAGAGAGAGCTGGATGGGAGTAAGGGGTTTCTCGTGGATAAATGCAACATTCGTGAAGAATGAGACTCCGGGGCAGCGTTCAGGCTGCATCGCCCGACCTCTATGAAAGCTCTCCTTTACCTCCTGCTGCCACTTTCCGCCCTGGCGGCGGATTCGTTTCCTGATCCGGCGGAGGTGACGGCGGCGATGAAAAAGGCGACGGCGTTTTACATGGAGAAGCTGGCGGTGCATGGGGGCTATGCCTCGTCATGGACGAAGGATCTGAGCATGGCCTTTGTGGAGGGGAAGAAGGGGAAGGAGATGATCTCCATCCAGCCGCCGGGGACGACGACGGTGGGGATGGCGATGCTGAAGGGCTATCAGGCCACTGGAGATGTGCAATTCCTGGAGGCGGCCCGGGGGGCGGCGAAGGCTTTGATCGAATGCCAGCTCGCCAGTGGCGGTTGGCTGGCGGAGTTTGATTTCTCCGGGGCGTATGAGAAGAAACATCATTTGCGCAAGCATGTGTTGGCCGGGGATACGGAACCGGGCAAGCGCGACTACCGCAGCACGCTGGATGACAACAAGACGCAGTCCGCGCTGCTGTTTCTGCTGGAGCTGTCGGTCCTGCCAGAGAGTAAGGAGGATAAGGCTTTGCACGAGTGTTTGAAGTTTGGGATGGATAGTTTGTTAGGTGCTCAATACCCGAACGGAGCCTGGCCGCAGCAGTTCGAAAAGCCTGCCGATCCGGCGATTCCGGTCATGAAGGCGAAGTATCCGGCGGACTGGCCGCGCACGTTTCCAAAGGAAAACTACGTGGGCTTTTACACGCTGAATGACAGCAACATGCAGAAGATCGTGCAACTGATGCTGAGGGCCTATGACCTGACGAAGGATGAGAAGTATCTGAACTCTGCGAAGAAGGCCGGGGACTTCTTCATCCTGGCGCAGATGCCCGAGCCGCAGCCAGGCTGGGCCCAGCAATACAATCACCAGATGGAGCCGGTGTGGGCGCGCAAGTTTGAGCCACCGTGCGTGACCGGTGGGGAAAGCCTGAGCACGATGGAGACGCTGCATGAGCTGTATGTGGTGACCGGCGATGAGAAGTATCTGAAGCCCCTGCCTGCGGCCTTTGCCTGGTATGAGCGGTCAGCGCTGCCGGATGGTCAGTATGCGCGCTTTTATGAATTGAAGACAAACAAGCCACTCTACTTTGTGAAGGATACTTATGAGCTGGTCTATACGGATGACAATCTGCCCACGCACTACGGCTTCAAGCTGGAGACGGTGAAGCGTGACCTGGACCGCCTCAAGGAACGGATGAACAAGCCGCGCGAAGAGCTGCTGGCCAAACGCGCCGGGCCTGACAATGAGAAAAGCTGGACGAGTCTCGCCAAAGGAGCGGCAGATAAAACGGCGCAGGCGCTGAAGCTTCAACAACCCGAAGGCTATTGGCTGAAAGATGATGAGATCGATGCAGGCGAATTCGTCCGTCACTTCAATGCCCTGAGCACCTATGTGGAAGGGGCTAACAAAGGCGGTGAGGTTTTTGCCAAACTGATTGGCAAGTAAGGCGGTCACCTCATTGTTTCTCTGGCCGTGGTTGGAGGATCAATGTCTGGCCGTTGCGAAAGGTTTTCAGTTCCACCTGATGGGGCTGAAAGTTCATCCCGACGCTGCCGGTGGCTTCGAGATCGAAGAGGGGAATGTGATAGGTCTCGCAGTGCTGACGAATGCGTGGCGGCAGGAGCTCTTCGATCCTGTAAGAGTCATTGGAACTGATGACGGCCTGTGGTTGTGCAGCGAAGAGCAATTCGGTTAGGCCGGAGACATCGGCACGGTGTTGATGACGGATCAGGATGTCGCAGCGCAGGGATGCACGGCGTTCCAGCAGGCGTTTCTCGGTGACAAAACCCGCGTCATTCAGGCAAAGCACACGGAAGGGGCCGATGTGGATCATGACCACGAGGCCACGGTCGTCGGCCTTTTCATGAAGGTCGGCACCGCCTGGATGCAGGATGTGTGCAGTCACCGGCATGTCGGGGCCGGAGGATAGGGTGAGGATGTCATCGATGCGATGCCTCCGCCAAAGTTTGCCGTCGGGCTGCCAGAGGTCATCCAGCTTCTTCATGCTGGCAAAGGGCGGATCATAGTGCCAGGGCTCAAGGCGGCTGGTATGAATGCGCGGCACATGCTGGGCCTCGATCACCCAGGAAGTGGCACCGACATGGGCGATGTCAGAGTGGCTGAGGAGAATGCCGTCCAGATGATTGATGCCTTCATGCCTGAGGAATGGCCGCACGACCTGACGCCATGCGCGCACATTGCCCGTATCCAAAAGCCAACGGGTATCGCCCCCGCGCAGATAACTGGCACCGCCCCCGCCCGTAATGTGAAAGACACGCATCTCGACAGGAGCCGGTTTGCCCTGAAACCGCAGATCCAGGGTGTGGTTCGCCATTGGAAGATCGGCGAATCCACCGGCCATCATAACCATCAGCTTTGCGAGTCCGGCATTGGCCTGATTGACCAGAATGACGGCCCAAGACTGTTGAAAAAGCGCGAGCACCAGACTGGTGCAAGACAAGATTAGACACAGCCCTGAAGCCGGGACTAACAAAATGTTGGCGATGACGGCCACGGGCGTGATCGTTTGGAAATGACCGAGCGTCAGCGGCAGGCTGCCCACCCAGGCCGCTGCCGAGACACAAAGAAGCGATGTCCCCCCTTTGCGTGCCCAGAGGCCCAAACGCTGACTGCGTGTTGCCAGAAGTGGGGGAAGAAAGGAGTCAAGTTGATACCAAGGCGCAGTCCAGTTCATCAGCCATGAGGCCATCAGGGCAATCGCCAAAAGCACCCCGAAGGAGAGCTGAAATCCGGGCATGAAGAGCTGATGGGAATCCAATAGTAGAAGCAGGATGGCGGCGGCGCCCAGGGAGTTGACCAACCGTGATTTTCGATTCAGCAAAGGAGCCAAGAGAATAATGGCTGACATGAACGCGGCGCGTGCGGCGGAGGGGCGCCAACCAGTGATGAAAGCGTAAACAAAAACCAAGAGGATGATCACGACGGCCTGTTTGCGTGCCCCGATGAATCGCAACAGCCAGGATGCAATCGTCGCCAACATCACCACATGCAGTCCGCTGACGGCAAAAACATGCAGGGTGCCGCTGTCGCGAAAAGCATCCTCGATGTCATCGCCCGCTGCATCGGAGGCACCCAGGGCCATGGCCAGAATCACTGCAGCGTGATCACCAGCATTCTCAAGGCCCAATGAAAGCTGTCGGGTGATCCACTGTCGGCAGTTCTCCGCCATGTACATAAGGTGAAAGCGGATGGCCGGGCTTTCTTCATGCAGAAGTGTCAGGCTTTGAGCCTGCAAAAGAGCGACCCACCCCATACGCAGACCGTAGGTAACGGGGTCGAACTGACCCGGATTCATCGGGGGTTTGGGCAGGGAAAGAAGGCCGGTGATTTCATAAAATCCGGGAGTGCTTAGGAGGTAACCATCAGGCAAACGGACCTTGATTCTGGCCTTCATGGGGAGGAAGGGGCCTGTGTTTCCCCAGCGCAGATGGGTGACCTCGCAGAGCGCTGTGGCTTGATCCAGTTCCGCCCCTTCCGTCCAGGGTAGAAGACGGCCTTGAATGGCCGCTTGTTCAGGCTGGTCAGGTAGCGCCAGCAATTGCGTCCGCAAGGGATGCTCAAAAGTTTCTGCCAGCCGGACGGAGTGCAGAAGGGCCAAGGTCATAAAAACCCCCGGCCACATTCTTAGCAGACTGGGCTTGAGGACAAATGGCAGCCAAACAAAAAGTGTAATCAATGACAGGCCCCAGCCAGGTTGCCAGACATACAGATCCGCGATGATGGTGCCTGCCACGGCTGCGGAGGCCAGGACAAACAAAGGATTCTTTCGCAGCCAGTGGAGCAGGCTGGAGAGAAAAGACATCGCAGGGAATGAAGGCGGGTCCCGTTTGTTATGATGCCTGCCCGTTTGCCGCTTGGGTGCGTTGTTCCACGATCAGTTTGTATTCCGCCTGCTCCAGTTCATGAAGCTTATGATGCGCATTGGCACTGTGACGGGTATTGGGAAAGTCGGCGATGATTTGCTCCAGAAGGTTACGGGCGGCTGAGAAGTCTTTGAGGACGTCCAGATGCAGATCGACGACGCGGAATCGCAGAAACGCGGCATCCTCTTCAGACCATGAACGGGCGGCGAGGTGCTTTTGCAATACTTTCAGGGCGCGCTGAGGATCGTGCAGTTTTTTGGCGCTGATGTTCGCAATCTCAGAGATGGGGTAAGTCTGCGCCGGGTTTTCCGCGAGGGATTTCTCGTGTTCGGAAATGGCCCCTTCGTAATCGCCTTGGGCCAGCTTGGCAGCAGCTTTTAGACCCTCGTCAGAGGTGATCTCCTCTCCCGAAGAATAAACCACCGTCCCGACAGCGTCGCCAAACCAAGGCAAAACATACCTCACTGCCAGGAACCCGCCCAGGGCACCCATAGCAATGAAATAAACCAATAACATGCCTACATCATCCTTGACGCGGTCATACCCTATCTTAACCACGATCAGGAAGGGGACGATGAGGCACAGGCGGATGATCTGTGTGCGGTTCATGCCCGCATATTAGTAGGGATAGAGGGGGGCTGGCAAGTCTCAAGGTTTCTGAACCTCGACACCTGCCTCCTTGGCCACCTCGGCTTTCTTTTTATCGACGGCGGCGTCTGTGAGCTCCAGGACCTTGGGGGCCTGACCGCCTTTGGGGACATAGTTCAAAGCCACGCCGTTGATGCAAAAACGGCGCTTCGTGGGAGTATTCGCGGAGACGGATTCACCTTCAAAGACATGCCCCAGGTGGGCGCCGCAGCGCTTGCAGAGTGTCTCCGTGCGGGCCATGCCATGGGAGTTGTCCACACGCTCCAGCACGTTTTTGGCGGTGGAAGCATCGTAGAAGGAGGGCCAGCCGCAGCCGGAGTGGAATTTCTCCTTGGAGGTGAATAGCTCGACGCCGCAGCACACGCAGTAATAGGTGCCCTCACCCTGCTTTTCAAACTCTTCATAAATGGTCCCAAAAGGACGTTCGGTGCCTGCCTGGCGGGTGACGGCATATTGTTCGGCGGTCAGGATTTTTTTCCATTCGGCTTCACTGAGAGTGACTTCGGGCTTGGGCATAGGGGTGGTGGGCTTGGCCTTGTCATCTGCACAGGCACAGAGGGCCAGGCCAGACAGGGCGATGAAAAGTAACGCATTCTTTTTCATGATGGATGTATTCTACCAACGTGCGAGGGGAGCCTTTGATTGCTTATTCCAACAAACTTTGGATTCAAGAAACACTCTTGCGCAATTCGGCAAGCTCTTCCTTGGCTTCGGCCGGATCTTCCACCGTGTGCAGGATCTCCTGATGCAGCGCCTCCTGATAGTCTGCCAGCATGCGCATCAGGGAGGTGCGCAGGTTCCCATACGATACGCCTGCCTCCTCCGCCATGCGGGGGCCGTCTTCACCTCTCAGGCTGCCGCCATCCATCAGAATAGGACGCAATACCTGGAAGAGCCGTTCTTTGCCGCGTTTCTTGTAAAGCTCACCCACGCGATTCAAAGCCGCCCCTAGCAGTGTCAGGGTCCATTTGCGACCATAGATTTGATCCGGCGTTTCATGCGATTGAAAACGCTCGTGCTGGTAGAGCTTCTCAGCTTCGGATTCGCTCGCGGATGCTCCCGGCTCCAGACCAAATTCCCGACGACGATGCTGATGCAGGCTTTCCCAACTGATGACGAAACGGTCCAGGCTCACCTGCAACATGCTGCGCAGGCGGCCCTTGGTCGAGTCGGCGGAGTTGAAGCTTTCGTTGCGCAGTAGCTTCATCAGGAAATCCTGCAAAATGTCATCCGCATCGTGATGACTGTAACCGCGTCGTCTCAGGTAGCAGTAAAGCGGATACCGATACTGAGTGATGAGTTCATCCAGGGCGAGCTGTGCGTCCCGGGGAGTTCCTCGTCGCAGGCGTGCGATGAGTGTCCACTGGGTCGCAGGGAGATGGCTTTCCGTGGGGGGGGAGGACATGGCATGAGAAGCTGTTCAACTGCACCGGATATCTTTCAAAGCGGTGCTCTTTTGAACAACTTCATAATCCATACTGTCTTCGGAATGCAGCTTTTCAAAGGGTAAAATGATCTGCCTTTGACAAATTTTTGCTCATGGATTGAGCATCCATCATGCAGGGGAGAGCCTGTCCATTAGGGATCTCCACGCAGATCATAACAAACGATGCGTGTACCGCTTTTACGGTCCAGCGACTCCGCCTGCTGATGCACATAAAGCAGGCCGTGGCTGAGGGCGGGCAGGCTCCAGGTATTCAACGCGTAAAAAAGCTGCGTGCGGGAGATCTCTTCGCCGCCTGACGGGGTCAGTTTCAGCCAATGCAGACTGCCCGTCTCGCCGAGGCATAGGAAGGCACCATCGGCCTTGAGGAAACTGGCGCGCAGGATGCTCAGGCGCACAGGCTTGCTGCGGCCCTGCGCCTCGGCAAAGGCGGCGTCTTCCCACTCAATGTTTTTCGCCCACACTTCTGTGCCATTGTTGGCATCCACACAGACGAGGCGGGAGTTGTTTTCGCGTTCACCGTCAATGGCATAAAGATGGCCGTCATGATAAACAGGGGTCATCCAGTGGACGGCGATTTTCTTGGACTGCCAAATATCCTTGGCTTTGAAACTTGCGTCATACTCCACCATCACGCCGCCTAACGGTTTGTTCTTTGGATAACAGGTGGTGATGAAGGCGCGGTTTTTTTCCGGAACGACAACCGGGCTGCTGCAGGTGGCCTGGATGTATTCCTCATCCCGCCAGGGGAAGCGGTCATGCACGGTGCCGGTTGCCGGATCGATGCAGAGCAGGCCGCCGATAGCGGGGTCGCTTTCGCCGCCAGCATAGATCAGCACTTTCATTTGACCGTGCAGTTTGGCTGGCACGGGAGAGGCATAACTGGCACCCCATTCGTCTTCAACTTTCCAGGCCACCGCGCCGGTTTTCAGGTCAAAAGCCGCCACACTGACGCCCTTCGTGGCCAGCTTGGCCGCACGATCTTGACGCGATTCGAAGCCGTCAAAAGGTTCCGCTTTGCCACCGACATTGACGATGACCTTGCCCTCTAGGATAAGTGGAGACGAACCGGTGCCGAAGAAGTCCTGCGGCACGTTGTAGTCTTTGCGAAGGTCATGCTTCCAAAGCTCCTGGCCCGTCTTCAAATCGAAGGCATGGAGCATGGACGTAACCCCCAGCGCCACCACCACACCGTCCGCGATCACCGGACTACCACGCGGCCCGTTGCCGAATCCGTAGCGATCCTGATACTCAATCGGATAGTCCTTGATCCAAAAGCGTTTGCCCGTTTCACGATGCAGGCACTCGATGGTTTCCGTGCCCTCCAGAGCATGAAAAATGACGCAGTAATCACCACTGATCGCCGGGCTGGTGTAGGCCTCGCCGGTAGCGACTTCCCAGACAGCTTTGGGGCCAGTCTCCGGCCATTTTTTGAGCAAGGGTGTTTCCGTCGATGAGGCATCATCGTGAGGCCCCAGGACACGTGGCCAGTCGCTGATTTTGGCGGACGAGGAGAGGGCCTTGGGGGCGGCGTGGAAGGTCAGGCGGTCAAAGGCCTGCGGCTCTTGGGCGGAAAGCTGCATCAAGGCGGCAGGGAGAAGGAAAAGCGCACGGTTCACGTGGATAGGATAACGGGCTGAGGGTTCATGGCGAGGGCAAGGTTTGACAGTTCTACATGTGAGTATAACTTCGTGAATGCCACCTGCTGTCCTCGATAAATCTACCGGGCTGGAAGAGCCGTTCTATCCGCCTTACGATCCGATGTACCCCGACAGCGATGGTAAACCCATGGCAGATAACACCAAGCAATTGGAATGGATCTTTGCGCTGTATGCCGGTTTTCAGGCGCTTTACAAAAACGATCCCCACGTATTTATCGCCAGCGATCTTCTCTGGTATCCGGTGGAAGGAGCGCCGAAAATCAATGCGGCCCCGGATGTGCTGATCGCTTTTGACAGGCCCAAGGGGCATCGCCGCTCTTACCGTCAATGGTGCGAGGAAAACATCACGCCCCAGGTGGTCATCGAAATCCTCTCCCCCAGCAACACGGCGATGGAGATGATCAAAAAACATCGCTTTTACGAGACGTATGGCGTTGAAGAGTATTACATCTACGATCCTGATGAAGGAGGTCTGGAAGGCTACCTCAGGACTGGCGAGCATTTGATTTTATTGCCCGACATGAACGGTTGGATCAGCCCGCGAACCGGGGTCCGGCTGGAAGTGGTCAAAGGACAGCTCATTTGCACCCGGCCAGATGGGAAATGTTTCGAAACCTATGACGAACTTTTGATCAGGGCCGATGAGGAAAGTCAACGTGCTGAAAGGTTAGCCGCCAAGCTGCGGGAATTGGGAGTTGACCCTTCTGCGTTCGATCAATGATGATGCCTTCCCTTATTCCATGAAATTTCTTTTTTCCCTTGCCGCCCTCAACCTGCTCGCCTCCTGCACCTCTTGCCCGATGGGGCATGAAGTCACTTCTCCAGGAAAGGTGGAGCATGTGGTGCTGGTCTGGCTGAAAAAGCCTGGTGATACCCAGGATCGTGCGGCGGTGGTCGCGGCGGCGAAAAAGTTCCAGCGTGAGATCCCGGAGATCCAGCACCTGAGTGTCGGCACGCCTTTGGCCAGCGAGCGGCCCGTGGTGGATGACAGCTTCGATGTCGGCCTTGTGATGCGTTTCGCCAATCAGGCTGATCTGAGCACCTATGAGAAGCATCCGGTGCATGTGAAGGCGGTGGAGGACACCCTGAAGCCGGTGGCGAAGAAGTTGCTCGTTTATGATGTCGTGACGGAATAGGCGGCTTCGCTTTTTGTCACTCAAAGCCCTTGCGGCGTGGGCAGGCGCATTTCATCACTGCTGCATGCCCAAGCCCGCCCCTGTCGCCCGTCAGAATCGTCACTCGTCACCCACCACGGGGCATATCCCGGTGTATGACGAGGATGATCTGGGCACCTTGCTTGAAGGTAAAGAGAACCCGCTGGTGCTGATCCTAGATTGCATCCAGGACCCGCACAATCTCGGGGCCTGCCTGCGCACGGCGGATGCGGCGGGTTGCGACTGCGTGGTGATGCCGAAGGACAAATCTGCGCCAATCTCCGAGACCGTCATCCGGGTGTCCTGCGGTGGAGCGGAAAACGTGCCCCTGGTGCGTGTGACCAATCTGGCCCGGGCCATGGAAAAGCTCAAAAAGCTGGGCATCTGGATCATCGGCACGGCGGATGAAACCACGAAGTCCATCTATGACATGGATATGAAAGGCCCCACCGCCATCGTCATGGGTGCCGAGGGAGACGGAATGCGTCGCCTCACCGGCGAGCATTGCGACTTCCTCGTCCGCATCCCCATGATCGGCCGGGTGCCCTGTCTGAACGTTTCGGTCGCGACAGGCGTCTCCCTCTTTGAAGTCGTGCGCCAGCGGCAGGGGAAGAAGTGACCCCTCCCGCCATCGTGCGGTCTGGATCATGCCCTCATGACACCTCCCACACTCTACATCATCGGCGGCTGCAACGGTGCCGGGAAGACAACCTTTTCGCGAAAGCTTTTGCCGAAGCTCGGCGTGAAACGCTTTTTGAATGCGGATGAAATTGCCAAAGGTTTGTCTCCGCTTGATCCGACTCTTGTTGCCTTCAAGGCGGGCCGTCTATTGCTGGGCGAGGTGGAGGAACTTATGGAAGCCAAGGCCAGCTTTGCCATCGAGTCCACGCTCAGCGGTAAAACTTATGTTTCCCTGATCAACCGGGCGAAGGCGCTTGGTTATCAGTTTGTGCTTCATTACCTGACGATTCAATCTTATCGGCAAGCGATCGAAAGAGTGCGATTGCGGGTCGGCCTGGGCGGTCACCATGTGCCGGACGAGGATGTGGAACGCCGCTTTCAGCGCAGTCTCAGGCATTTTTTAGAAGACTACCTGCCACTTGCTGATGAGTGGCACTTGTGGGACAATACTGCGCCGCCTTCGGTGGAGATTTTAAACTCTCAACAAGACACAGCAGACACAGTCCGGCACTGGATTCAACAGACCAAGCTCATGGAAACTTCCCCTCGCCCAGTTTTGGAATCTACCCGGATTGGCCTAGAAGCTCACCAGGAGGCAACTCGCGAAATGCTGGACTTCTACAAACGCATGGGCATCAAGGTGACTCCACAAATGACCTTGGCCCCCGAGCGGAAGAAGCGGGTGAAAAAGCAGGCCTGATAAGTATCAGGCTTTTCCCCTCGACTCCACGGCACTTCCACTGCTTTACTCCGCCCCGATGTCCGACCCCTATGCCTTAGATGCCGAGCTTCAGTCTGCGACGAAACCCATCGCCGCTTTGCGGCAGGCGCTCAATGAGGTGCTTTTCGGTCAGGGGGAGTTGATTGATCTGGTGCTCTGTGGTGTCATCGCCCGCGGGCATGTGCTTTTGGAAGGCCTGCCGGGACTGGGGAAAACGGAACTGGTCAAAGGCCTGTCCAAGGCGCTGAACCTAACGACGCGGCGTGTGCAGTTCACCCCGGATCTGCTGCCGGGGGACATCACGGGCAACCCGGTGCTGCAGGAGGTGGAGGGTCGGCGCGAATTCGTTTTCCAGCCCGGACCGATTTTCACCAACCTGCTGCTGGCGGATGAAATCAACCGCGCCTCACCTAAGACTCAGTCGGCCTTACTCGAGGCCATGCAGGAGCGGCGGGTGACAGTGCTGGGTCACACACACTTGCTGCCAGATCCGTTCTTTGTGCTGGCCACCCAGAACCCCATCGAACTGGAAGGAACCTATCCGCTGCCGGAGGCGCAGGTGGACCGGTTTCTTTTCAAGCTGGAAGTCCTGCGCAACAGCGCGGAGACCCTGGCCAAGATCGTGACTCATCGTGAACTGGGTGTGGAACCCGAGGTGCCCGCCATCACCACGCGGGAAGAGTTTGCCCACATTCAACAGACGGCCCGCCGCATCTACCTGCCGGAGATCGTGGCGGATTACATCGCCCGCATCGTGGATGCCACGCATCCGGGGCAGTCGAAGGCTTCGGAAGGCGTGCGTTACGGGGCCAGCCCGCGTGCCGCTCTCAGCCTTGCGTCCGCAGCGAAAGCCCGCGCATTGATGCAGGGGCGGCCCAATGCCAGCTTTGAGGACGTGCAGGCGCTGGCTCCTGCCGTCTTGAATCATCGTGTGCTGCTGGACTACACCGCGCGCATGGATGGCCGCACGAGTGCCAGCGTAGTCCGTGCGATCCTGGCGGAGGTGCCGGTGCAGAATCTGGCGATGCCCAAAACCCTGAAGGAGGCGGCATGAAAGAGGGCACGCAAAGGCGCAAAGGCGCGAAGTTTTCTTGGGTTTTGGCGTCTTTGCGTCTTTGCGTGATTTTATTCATTGCTGTCCAGGCCGAGGCGCAAAAGAGCATCACGGATGAGATCCTGGATGATTCCAACGGCACCCGGCTGGAGATCCGCAGCGTCTTTGATCCCATGCCGCCGACAGGGTATGCACCGGTGCGGATCGTGGCCACCAATGGCTCAACCCAGGACAGTGTGTGGCGGTTCGATTTCACCTCTCAGACGCAGGAGTGGCGGCGCAACAATACCCATGGCAGCAGTTTGAGTTTGCCTGTCCCGGCACGCTCCACCCAATCGGCTTTGTTTCTGGCACCACTGGCGGCGGATTATGGAGATGCGTCCGGTTATCGAGGCAATGGTCATACTTTTTTAGTGACTTTGGCCGAACCTGTCAGCCGTGTTTTTTCAAGCTATGACAACCGTGTCAGCGCGCTGCCTGCCATCGCAATCAGCAAAACCTTGGCCGACGGCAGTCTGGATGGCTTGGAGGATGAAGTGGAGCGCAGGGCCAAGGGGGCCAGTTCCTACTATGGCGGATCGAATGTCTTTGGCAGCCGTTTTTCCGTCGCCGATCTCCCGGAGGATTGGTTGGCCTTCAGTGGCTTTGATTATGTTCTCCTCACGGATTCAGAATGGCAGGGCCTGAAGCCGGGCACTCGCAATGCCCTGCTGCAATGGGCACGGTTAGGCGGGCGGTTGCATTTTTATGTGACTTCAGCGGGGCGTGCGGGGCTGCCGACGAATGATCCGAGTTATTCGTTAGGCAAGATCGAAACCCAGGTCTGGAACGGCACCAAACTCATGGCCAGAGAGGTCGTCTCCCGCTACTGGAGTTTAGATAAACGGGTGAGCCAACTGATGTCCGATCATGCGGGCAAGAGGGACTGGGAACTGCTCAAGCTATTGGGGGAACGCAGTTTCAATTCCTGGCAAGTGGTGGCTTTTTTGGTCATCTTTGGGATATTGGTGGGGCCGGTGAATCTCTTTGTGTTGGCTCCTTCCGGCCGGCGGCATCGTCTTTTCATCACCACCCCTGCGCTTTCACTCGGGGCCAGTCTGATCATGGTCGGCATCATTCTTTTGCAGGATGGCATTGGCGGCATCGGGGCTCGTTATGTCTTCATCAATATCGAGCCAGGGGAGGCCACGGCCTATGTCATGCAAAAGCAGACCAGCCGCACGGGGGTGCTTTTCGGATCTGGTTTTGAGATCAAACAACCGACCTTGATCGAGCCTCTGGCGCTACCGTCCTCGCCGTGGGTGAAGCTGAAAAACTCCAGCGAATCTCAGCCGGTCAACCTGACTCAGAACGGAGCCACACGCGGTGGTAATTTCTTCCAGAGCCGCGCCGAGCAGGCCCAGATGATCCGCGCCGCCATCTCCACCCGTGCTCGTTTAGAGGTTAAACCTGGAGCCACACCAGATGCACCGCCGATTCTTGTTTCCGCATTGGGTTTCACGTTGGAAGAGATGTTTTATGTGGATGGAAACGGCACGTTATGGTCCCTCCGGTCTCCCCTCGCCACGGGGCAGAAAGCGGATCTGTCCAAAGCGGAAATGAACCTGCTGAGCGACTGGTATGCCCGGCGCAGGGAAGCGTCCAAAATGAAGGAGCTTCAGAACCTCCTAGCCCAACCCCGGAACCATTTCTTTGCCTCCGCCAAGTCCGCCCCGGGCTTCATGCAAGACACCCTTTCATCCATTCGCTGGCAGCAGGACGAGATCCTCGTTTACGGCAGCGTCACCCCGCCCTGACATGCACCAGCCCGCCCACGCCTCCCTGGAAATGGACCGCAGCCAGCCCGCCATCGTGGTGGAGGACTTGCAGCGTTCCTTTGGCAAGCTTCAGGCCGTGCAGGGAGTCTCCTTCAGCATCGGTCATGGCAAGGTGGTCGGGTTTGTTGGGGCCAATGGTGCCGGTAAAACGACGACGATGCGCATCCTGGCCACGCTGGATTACCCCAGCTCCGGTACAGTGAAAATCGGCGGTCACAATGTCGTCCATTATCCCACAAAAGTGCGTCGTTTGTTAGGCTGGATGCCGGATAGCTTCGGCACCTATGAGCACATGACGGTGCTGGAGTATCTGGACTTTTACGCTCGGGCTCTGGGTTACAAAGGCCAGGAGCGCCTCCAACGTATCCAGGAGGTGATGGACTTCACCGACCTCACGCCGCTTGCGGATCGCATGAGCAACAAGATGTCCAAAGGCCAGACCCAGCGTCTGTGCCTGGGGCGGGCGCTTTTGCACGATCCGCAGATCTTGATCATGGACGAACCCGCCGCCGGACTGGACCCCAAGGCGCGCGTGGAACTGAAGCAACTCATCCGCATTCTGGCGGAGGAGGGAAAGACCATCCTCATCAGCTCCCACATCCTCAGCGAGTTGGGGGAGATGTGCGACAGCCTCCTGTTCATTGATAAAGGCAAAATCGTCCATCATGGCGATGCCGAGTCTATGACCCGCAGCATGGCGACGAAGGCGGAGACCCTGGTGAATGTGCAAGTCACAGGAGACCCGGCACCGCTCGTGCAATGGGCACTGACCGCGCCGCTGATTCAGGTGGCCGAGGAAACGAAACGCGGGGCGCGGCTGCGTGTGCAGTCCACGGATGAGGCCACCCTGGCCGGGGTTTTGCGTCGCATGATCACGGACGGCTTGCAGGTCACGGACTTTCATCGTGAAGAACGCAAGTTGGAAGATGCCTTTATTGATATGCTGGGGCAGATTGACAAAGGCACATTCAAGGGCGACACGCCTCAGCATGTGGAGTGAAGTTTCTGAATCGCGGCTCCCCCGTCCGCTTTCACTCATGGAATGGCGACGACTCGTTGCCACTCTCCTGCTTTTTATGCTGTTCAGTGTACAGGCTGAAGACGCGGCACCCTACACCTTGCGCGAGGCCGGCATCACCGTCACGGTTTCAGGAATCGAAGACGCCGCCTGGGATGATCTGCGTCTCATGCTGACGGATCAGCTCACTCTTTCCGGCAATAGCAATCCCACGGAACCGTTGGCCGATGATCTGGCTTTTTTCACCCGTCAGCAATACATCCGCGAAGGCTGGCCGAATGCCGAAGTGCGTTGGGATCTAAAAGGTGATGTCATCTCCCTGACCATCGTTTCCGGCCTGCAAATTCGTGTGGGCGAAATCTCCTGGCGGGGCAATCTCATCCTGCCGGAGGAAGAGTTGCGCAAATTTCTCCTGCGCCCCAGCATCGAAAAAGATGGTGCTGACAAGGCCAATCCGGTCTGGGTGGACGGGGATTTGCAAAGCGGTGCCGGACTGGTGCAGCGTCGCCTGAGGGCAGAGGGGTATCTTCAGGCAGAGACACTTTTGATTCCTGCGCCCGACATTCATCCTGAGGGGCTCCGCGATCTTACTTTGGAGGTCAGACCTGGGCCGCGATTCACCTTCGGAACGGTGGAGTTTAGCGGAGCTCCTGCGGAACTGGATCGGGAGATGCGCGCCCTTATCGCCCAGACTCCCGGAGAGCCATTCAATGAGGCGCGGGTGCAGCAGTTGGAGGGGCAGCTTACCAGCATCGCCAAAGAACATGGATGGCTCAGTGCGGTCACAGTTTCAGATTACACACTTGGGAAGTTAGGAGGCACGGTGGATGTCATCATCAGCATGACGTCTGGCGAGCGAGTGCGCATCGCCCGTGTGGTGCCGCATGAGGCATTCAGTCGTGGCTCCAGGCGTGTGCTGTCGGCGGGCTTTCATGAGGCTGAGGGCAAGTTTTATCAGGCGGAGGATCTGGACGTCATGTTCAAGCGCGCCTTGGATACCGGGATGTTCGCACGCCTGGATGTGGACCCGCAATTGCAAGCCGGGATCACCCCCGCCACCGCCGATCTGCGCATCACGGGTGAGGAGACAAAGCCTAAGACGCTGGGGTTTGAACTTGGCTTTGATACCTTCCTTGGTCCCCAGGCGGGCGTGAACTATCGCAACACGAACTTTCGTGACATGGGCAATACCCTTGCTGCCGAATTGAACTGGAGCACGGCCGGTCCTTTGGGATCGGTGAAGCTGACCGATCCGGCCATTTTTAATACCGGTTATGCCGCCTCGGTGCAGCTCGCTGTGGAGAGCTTCAATCTCTTTGAATACACACGTTATGGTACCAGTTTAAATCTGGAATTGGTTAGGCGAGTCGGCAAACATTTTTCCTACACGGTCTTTGCTGGCGTTTCGGCCAACACCGTCTCCACCGATGTCCTCACCGATGATGAAATCGGCCCGGATACTTACACCTTGGGCAGCATCGGCGGCAGCATCATGCTGGATTTTCGTGACAGTCCGGTCTTGCCCAAAAAGGGTTGGTTCGTGAGTGCCCGGCTGGAGTCCACGATGGACGTTATGGGTTCCGATGTGAGCTACACGCGCACGGATCTGCGCGGTGCCTGGTATCGGCCGATCACCAAAAAATTCCGTTTCGCCACCGGAGCGGCTCTTTTGAACATTCAGGGAGCGTCAGCCGAGGAGTTGCCAATTGATGCCCGTGTCTTTAACGGCGGCCCTAATAGCGTCCGTGCCTTTGCGGAGCGTGAACTCGGTCCCCTCACGACGGGCGGCACCCCGTTGGGTGGAACGTCTGCGCTCATTGCCAGCGCAGAGTTCAGCTATGAGATCTATCCCAACCTCGAACTCGCTTTCTTTGGTGATATTGGCAGCCTGGGCCGGGGCAGCAATAGCACCGCCTTTGACTACTCTTCAGACTTCCGCACTGCCATCGGTGCAGGCCTGCGTTACAAGCTCCCTTTTGGTCCGATCCGTATCGACTATGGGCACAATGTTGGCAAACGTGAAGGGGAGAGCGGTGGCATGTTGCATGTGACGGTAGGCTTTGCTTTTTGACAGCGCGATGCCGCGAGGGTTTCCAGTCTTCGAGCTGAGGCCAGGATGGCCTCACTCCTTGTTGAGCCTACTTGGCGATTTTCTCGTCTCCGTGACTCGCGTCGTCTTTGGCTGCTTTCATGTTGCCTTGAGTGCGGCTGGAAAGGTAGGCGATGAGATCCCGAAGATCGCGCGGAGGCAGGGCGGTGCCGAGCGGTGGCATGGCAGACATGGGCGGGGCGATGCTCGCGATATCGGTTCTGGATAGCGTCGAGCCTTTCCCATCCAGGGCAACGATATCCACGGAGGTCTCCGTTTCCTTCGCCAGACGGCCCATGACAAGATTGCCGTCCTTCATCGTAATGGCTGCAAGCCCGTAACCGGGGGCGATGACAGCATTGGGGTTCACGAGAGACTCGATGAGTTTATCAGCCTTGAGGCGTTCGCCCACTCGGGTCAAATCAGGCCCCTGCACGCCGCCCTCGGAGCCGATCTTGTGACACTGAAGGCAGGCCCCTTGATTGCGAAAAACGTTCTCGCCGCGTGTCAAATCGCCGCCGGTTTCGCTGAGGCGGTAAACCGCGTCGGATGCGCTTGCTACGTGGGCTACCACTATCGCTTGGCTGGCGGGATCGGTCAGACTTTGCAGCGCCAGAAAAACATCCAGCCAAAGGCCATTGCGCAGGCCATTGGTTGAGCGATCTTTCCAAAGAGTGGCGACTTCATCCGGGTGAGTGAAAGCGAGTCCGGTGATGCCTGCGCGAGCCTTGGGCAGGGGACCCGAGGCGATGGCCTTTCTTGCAATATCGGTTAGGCCGTCCAGTTTCAGGGCAAAGCCATGGCTCAAAGCAGCTGCTGAGACCAGGGGTTTGGAATCATCCATCAGGTTGCGAACGACTTCCGTGGCTTCATTCGGGGCGGAACTCACAAGGCTATCCAAGGCGGCCACGCGAACTTCAGCCGCCAGGGCCTTGTTTGTGGCGAAACTGCGCAACGTTTTGGCTTCCAGACGCACACCCGTTTCAGAGGCCAGCTTCAGGGCCAACGAGGAAAGTTGCGGTGGCAGTTCATCGGTCAGCAAGGCCCGCAAATCCTGATCGATCTCTTGACCAAGAGCGGCCAGGGTGCGCTCAGCCTTCGGCAGCGGGCGATAATGCCCCAACACGGGATCGGTGACGATTTGCTTTTCCCAAAGACGCAGCGCATGCAGGGCAGCGCTGCGGGTGCTTTCATCCAGGCTCACATCCCGAACCATGTGGATAAGGTGGCGTGCGTTTTCGGCACTGCCACGGCGGTAATTGGCGGCCACGATGCGCTGCTGCACGGTGGGTGGAAAAGCGGCGGCTTCTTTGGCCAGGGCCGCCACGGCATCACCGGCGGGGCCATCCACGGCGGCGGTGTCATAGATGGCACGCACGGCCTCACGGCGGATCTGGGCATCGCTGTCGGTCAGGAAGGCGGCACTCTCAGGGCTCTGATGACGGCGCAGGTAAAGCAGTGCCGTCAGGCGCACTTCACGCTCAGTCGCCTTGGCTCGGGATGTGGCGGCTGCGGCGGTGCCGATGAGATCCAGAGCAGACAAGGCCGAATGACGCAGCACCGCGTCCACCTCGCCTCCGCCATTTTGCGCTGCCATTCCGTAAAGGGCATCGATCACCTCGGCATCGCCCTCTTTGGCTACGCGTGCCAAGGCAAGGGCGGCCAGCGAACGGACATGAGCCGATTCATCCTTCATCAGGCCCAGCAATGCAGCGCGGCTGTCCGTCACACGCACACTGCCGAGCGTTCGGGCCGCGTTGGCACGGATGCTGGGTTCCTTATCGTTGGTTAGGCTGATCAGGGCTTCGCCGACGGGTTCGCCCTGACGTCCCAATTGATCCAGGCCCCAGATCCCATGCAGGCGACTCTTCACCGGCTTGCTTGCATCCTTGCCGATGGCGATGAGCGTCTCGGTTTCCTTGCGCTTCACCAGCTCAAACTGCGCAGCCTGACGCACACGTTTGTCGGCATGAGACAACAGGCCAATCAGTCCTTGCACCGACTCCTCTTTCAGCCCTTTGGCAAAGAGCGCTTTCACTTCCGCCCCAGCTTTTTGTTGGGCCGCATCTTTGGGTATCACCACTTCGATGGCCCCATTCGTGTTGATGCTCCAGCCTCCGCCAAAGTCACAGAGGTAAATGTTCCCGTCATAACCCAGTTCCACATCGCTGACGCCTACACCTTCCACAAAGACATCCTCCGAGTTGGCGGCAAAGCCCGCGCCTTTTGGCTCGATACCCACCGTCAGCACGGTGCAGCCCTGCGAGGCCCCGCGATAGTTCGCCAGCAGGAACTTGCCACGCAGGTCTGTCGGCAAAGATTCGCCGGTCAGCCAGGTCACGCCGGAAGGCCCACGCGCCACATGCGACGCGGGCGGATACAACCACTGCGGCTGCTCCTCATTGAAAAGATCATACATGCGCTCCTCCACCCACATGGACTTCTTCGGGTGAAAATCCTCCCAATCGAGCTGGGTCACATACTGATGGGCCGACTGATGGCTCATGTCCCAGCCCGAGTCGCTGCCCTCCAGCGCATACACCATGCGGGCGAGATCCCCGATGTCCCCGGTGTTGTCGAAGGTGAAAAGATTCCCCGCCTCATCGAAGGCCAGCTCCTGCGGATTGCGCAGGCCTTTGCAAAAGACCTCAAAGCCGCTGCCGTCCGATTCACAACGAAAGATCGCTCCGCGTCCTGATCCCGCCAGCACACGCCCATCCTTGGTGGTCACGTGATAACCCCGGTCGCCCACGGAAAAATACAGCCGCCCATCCGGCCCGCGCGTGATCCCATGCAGATCATGACCGATGAAGGAAACCCGCACGCCAAAGCCCTGCGCAATCGCCTCCTCCGCATCCGCCACCCCGTCGTCATCCTTATCCGTCAGCTTCCACAGGTTTGGAATGCAGGTGAAATAAACCGCGTCCTCCTCCGCCAAGACGGAAAAGCCCAGACCATCCAGGGGCTCCTTGAAGCGATCCGAAAACAGCGTGCGATGATCTGCCGCACCATTCCCATCCCGGTCCTCCAGCCGGATCAGCCGATCCGCCGTATCGGTGAAAAACGTCGCTGGAAAACGCGCCTCCCAGGTCTTGTAAAGCTTGGCCCGATCCTCAAGCGTCTGCGCCTGAAAGTCTTCGCGGATCAATTCATTGGCCCCGCGCAGATCCGGCACCCCACGCCAAAAACGATTGGATTCGGCCACAAACAATCGCCCTTTGGGATCAATGCCAAAGCTCCCCGGATTCTCCACAAACGGAAACCGCACCCACGTATGCGCCTCGAACCCCGGATGCTTCACGATCCCCGGAAACGGCTCCGGTGTATTCTTCAGCGCAGGCAGATCCTTTTCCGGCACCGTCGGCATCGGCTGTTGGCGCTGCATCATTTCCTCCAGTGTCAGCGCTGCTGCCGAGGTGGTCAAAAGACTTAGAGTGGTAAGGCTGAGGAGAAACGATCTCTGCATGGTGGGTAGGGTTAGACAGACCGCAGATGCGGCATCTCAAAGCAAAAATAAAGGTATTTAACGAGTAACCCTTGTGTCTAAATTTCCGTCAAGGGTTTTTAGCTCCACGATCATTGGTTAGGCCTCATGGGCCGGGAATGAAAGAACGATAAGGTCGCGTGAAAAGGGATGTCAGCATCGGTGTTGAGGCGTCCTCGGCACCGTGGGTTCCGTCCAGGTCACGCCCGCAAGATCTTCTCCATTGCCTTCCCCTTGGCCAGTTCATCGACCAGTTTATCCAGATAGCGGATCTCCCGCATCGTCGGCTCCTGGACGTCCTCCACCCGGACACCGCACACGACCCCTTTGATGAGGATTCGGGAAGGATTCATTTGGGGTGCTTCCTGGAAGAAAGTTTCAAAGTCGGTCTGCTCTTCCAATTGGTCTTCCAACTCCTGCTGACTGTAACCCGTCAGCCAAAGAATGATGGCATCCACCTCAGCTTGGGTCCGCCCCTTCTTTTCCGCCTTGGCGACATAGAGGGGATACACGCTGGCGAAAGGCGTGGTGAAGATCCGGTGTTGGGTGGGCATGGGTGGACAAAGGACTGAAGTCACGTTTTAGGCGACCGTGACATGCGATTCAGGGGTGGTTGAGTGAAGCGTCCAGCGAAGGCTCCGGCCATATCCCTTGCGCCTGACCAGCCCAATCTCCTCTTCCAGTCGGCGTGTCCATTCCGGGCAGGGGCGATCATAAGGCAGCTTCAGGGTGTCCCGCAGTTCATGCCAGGTGACACCGCTGGAATGCGTTTCCAGATGTCGCTGAATGCAGGTCTTAAATTCGGCGTAGCTCATGAGGATCAGCCTAACATTCAATCGGTAACGACCGTCGGCGTAGGGGTGCTTCGAGCGCCGGGCATAACTAAAACATTTTCATGAACGCCCCGTTAAAGTCAAGGTGTCCCGCGTTTTGTTAGGCGAGGGGAGGAGTGATCATGACGGTCAGACTTCGGAAGAACCCGGATTGCCTGGCGTCCCTCGTCTGGCTTTTTGTTGAGCCAGGGCTGCGAGAAACTGCCTGGGAGAGTAAACAACCAGCGAAGACGTACGAAAATCCACCTCGTTGCGGGTGACGATGCAATCGGCTCCGGCGAGAACCGCCGAATGATGCAAGACGGCATCCTCAAAATCAGCAAAACGGCTGTCGAGTGCGGCATCAATGACCGACTGATTGACCGGTGCGACCGCGCAGATGGTCGTCAAGTCTTTGATCTTCTCCACCGTCGCCTCAGTTCCTAGATGACGTCTGACCAGGTAAAAAACCGTCGTGACGGTCGTCGCGCAGATCCATGCGACGAAATCACCACGCTCCGCACGGTCAAGAACCAGGGAGGAATCGGCAAAGAATGGCTCCCGTCCCGCGAGGACATCCACGATGACATTGGTATCGATCAAGGCATTCACGAGTGCTTGGATTCCAGATGATCGATGTAATCCTCCATGTCAGAATCCGTTGAGGGAATGCACCGCGCCAGACTGCGTGTCCTAGGGGCCAGACGGTGGATCTCCGGTTGGGTGGCCCCGTGATCCCCCGCAAAAGAAGCGAAAAAGTCAGAGACCAGTTTGGAGACTGAGACCTTCCGCGCCACGGCTTCGCTTTTGGCCGCTGAGACGAGCTCTTCCGGTACATGCAGGGTCAATTTCGACATGACGTATATTTTCTCAGAATTACACGTCTTGCAAGGTGATTCGCTGCATGCAGCCTTGCACCTCCTCCTACGGTTATGACCGTCCGCAGGCCTTCCAAAACTCCTCTTCCGACAGCCCCTGGACCTGGCCTGATTTCAGGTCATCCAGACGTTGAATCGCCTCCTTATCTGACGAATCCCATGCTGACCCAAGCTCCTCGGCGAACTCATGCAGCAAGCTCAACCTCTCGTCTGTAGGCAGGCGACGAAGAGCGGCTGAAATCTCAGTGACGGTGCTCATGGGCATGACATTAGCTGAAAAAGCAGAGGATCAAGTGGCCTGCCCCCGAAGTTTGAGCCAATATTTATGAGAGTCCTGGGTGCGTTAGCGGGTTGATTTCTTGGATTTGCTTCTGAGTTGAGGTGACTGTTTTATCTTTGTTTCGGCAACCAGCAATGCCTTCGGGCTGACGGAGCGTAGCGCAGGAAGCCCGAAGGCATTGCTGCGCGAACTCCGCCGGGGTCCGGTAGTCTAACGAGGAGTGCAGTCGCCGATGATTGTAACTCTCCCGCCAAGCTTTGCCCAGCACTTTTGCTTCCAGCAGCGAGCCAAAGCTTTCTACATTGAGCAGTTCGTCCCGCATCCGGCTGTTGAAGCTTTCGCTGTAGGCGTTTTGCCACGGACTTCCCGGCTTGATGTAGAGCGTCTCAAAGCCTTTCTTCGCGATCCACTCCCGCACCGCTTTGGCTACGAACTCAGGTCCGTTGTCACTGCGGATGTATTTCGGTGCGCAACCTCTTGCCGCGACGGCGGCTTCCAGCACTCGCACCACGTCGCCAGCCTCCATCCGGCGTTCCACCTCAAGGGCCACGTTTTCACGCGTGAACTCGTCGCATATGGGCAGCCATTTGAGCCGACGTCCGTCTTCGGTCTGGTCAAAGACGAAGTCGTAACACCACACTTCGTTGATCTGCGTGGCCCGCTGGCGCTGGCTGCCTGCCTCCGTGCTGCCCAGACGGCGCTTCTTGTGCTGCTTGCTCGGCACCCTCAAGCCTTCCTGCCTCCACAGCCTCTGCACGCGCTTGAGGTTGGCCTTGCCACCTTCTCTGCGCAGATGCTCGTGGGCCATGCGGTAGCCTGCACGCGGATGCTGGGTGGCAAACCGGCACAGATCCACCACCAGGACTGCGTCCTTGCTGCTCTGGCGGCCGACGTAGCGCTGGGTGGAGCGCGGCTGTGCGAGGCTCTTGCAGGCCCGACGCTGGGACACCTGGAACTTGTCTTCCAGATGCACCACAGCCTCTC
>Ga0247831_1000421_pt1 | contig 92413 bp, 95 predicted proteins | sample LaCruzMarch2015__9_FD_192406 | JGI IMG/M metagenome (GOLD analysis project Ga0247831, IMG submission 192406) | Freshwater microbial communities from meromictic Lake La Cruz, Castile-La Mancha, Spain - LaCruzMarch2015_1m | ecosystem: Environmental > Aquatic > Freshwater > Lake | place: Spain...
TGAGCAAAGAACGCTTGGCCAAAGCGTTTGATGTCAACACCGCCTCTATTACAAAGCGGGTTAATTTGCTCAAGGGCATCTGCCCTGAGGCGGTCGCCTTGCTGCAAGACAAGCAGTTCCCGCCCGACTTGACACGCGTGCTGCGCAACATGAAGCCAAAGCGCCAGGTGGAAGCTCTGGAATTGATGATCGCGAGCAACGGAATCACCATGACCCACGCCGAGGCACTCTTAAAAGCCACGCCGCCCGAGCAGCGCACTGAAAGCATCCCGCCTGCCAAGCCAAAAGCTCCGCCCATGGAGCAAATTGCCAAGTTGGAGAAAGAGATGAGTCAGGTGCAAACCCAATACCAAGACGCCGAGCAGCATTACGGCTCAGACCTTTTGAACCTGGTGGTGGCCAAAAGCTTCATCACCAAGTTGTTGACCAATGAGTCTGTCAAGCACTTCATTGAGAGCAACAACCGAGAAATCCTTGAGCACTTTGAACTCGTCATCAACACTGTCAGCATGGAAGAAGCGGTGCAGCAGCAACAGGGGGGCTGTGCTGTGTTTTGAGGCAACCGGGTGCAAAACTAATTTTGACGGCATCAAAGAAAGACAAATATTCTAGGTTAAACTTGTTTCAAAGTAAAACAAGAGAACGATACCGGCCAATCTGTCACACGCCCATCTGGGCGCTCACTGGCAAGGGTAACTATTCCAATCCCAGTTTTACTCAGCACCCAGCACTTGTACCTCAGCACTCCTTAAATGACCACCCGCCGCCAGACCTCAAACGACGACACCCTGTTTTGGACGCTCAAAGTGCTCCAGGAAAACCCTGGCGTGACGCAACGCACCTTGGCCAAAGAAGTGGGCATCAACGTCAGCACCATCAACTTTTGTCTGAAAGCCTTGGTTGAAAAGGGCTGGATCAAGATGGGCAATTTCAGCAAGAACCCCGACAAACTGAGTTACGCCTATCTGCTCACACCCACTGGTGTGGCTGGAAAAGCTGCGCTGACCAAGCGGTTCTTGCAACGCAAGATGGTTGAATATGAAAAGCTGCGCGGGGAAGTTGAGGCACTACAGCTTGAAGCAGCCGCAGCCGCACCAAACACCAGCAAGCGTGGACCATAAGCATGAACCTTCATGACATCAAACTAGCCATCATCGGCCTAGGCTATGTAGGCCTTCCCCTTGCAGTCGAATTCGGTAAACAACGCTCAGTCGTCGGCTTCGACATCAACCAAAAGCGCATTGATCAGCTTAAAGCCGGGCACGATTTCACTTTAGAAACTGAGATTGAAGAACTGCAAGCCGCCAAGCACCTGCAGTTCAGCACCAGCCTGGATGACCTGCGCACATGTAACGTCTACATTGTCACCGTGCCCACGCCCATAGATGAGCACAAACGCCCAGACCTCACGCCCCTCATTAAAGCCAGCGAAACCGTTGGTAAGGTACTTAAAGCTGGCGATATCGTCATTTACGAGTCCACCGTTTATCCCGGGTGCACCGAAGAAGATTGCGTGCCAGTGCTGGAAAAGTTCAGTGGCATTAAGTTCAACCAAGACTTTTTCTGTGGCTACAGCCCAGAACGCATCAACCCTGGCGACAAAGAACACCGCGTCACCACCATCAAGAAGGTTACCTCTGGCTCCACGCCCGAAATAGCCGACCTAGTTGACGCGCTTTACAACCAAATCATCACCGCAGGCACCCATAAAGCCAGCAGCATCAAGGTGGCTGAAGCCGCCAAGGTGATTGAGAACACTCAGCGCGATGTAAACATCGCCCTGATTAACGAGCTGGCCCTGATATTCAACAAGATGGACATCGACACCGAGGCCGTGTTGCAGGCAGCTGGAAGCAAGTGGAACTTTTTGCCCTTCAGGCCCGGCTTGGTGGGCGGCCACTGTATTGGTGTGGACCCGTATTACTTGACGCACAAGGCCGAGTCCATTGGCTACCACCCGCAGATCATCCTGGCTGGCCGCCGCCTTAACGACAGCATGGGTGCCTACGTGGTAACCCAGCTTGTTAAAGCTATGACCAAACGTCGCCTGCCAGTGCAAGGGGCGCGCATCCTTGTGATGGGCCTCACATTTAAAGAAAACTGCCCCGATCTGCGCAACACCCGCGTGGTGGACATTGTGAAAGAACTGGCCGACTACGACGTGCAAGCCGACGTATTCGACCCCTGGGCCGATACGGTAGAGGCCCAGCACGAATACGGCATTACCCCGGTGCAACAGCTCGAACCCGGTGCATACGATGCCATCATCATCGCCGTAGCCCACCACCAGTTTAAAGCCATGGGTGCAGCTGCCATCCGCGCACTAGGCAAGCCAGAGCATGTGCTGTACGACCTTAAATACCTGTTGCCTGCAGTTGATAGCGATATTCGCCTGTAGTACCGGTCCAGCAAGTGCAAGCAGCTATTAACTTTATAGTAACCATGACAGCCTACACCCAACTTCAAACCCGCTTGCAATCTGAGCCACAAACTTGGCTGATCACTGGCGTGGCTGGCTTTATCGGCAGCAACTTGCTGGAAACCCTACTCAAGCTAAATCAGCGCGTGGTCGGCCTAGACAACTTTGCCACTGGCCACCAGCGCAACCTGGACGAAGTTCAAACCCTGGTCAGCCCCGAGCAATGGGTCAACCTCAGTTTTATTAACGGTGACATCTGCAACCTTGCAGACTGCCAGACGGCGGTTACTGGTGTCGACTATGTGTTGCATCAAGCCGCCCTAGGCAGCGTGCCCCGCAGCGTAGCCGACCCTATCACCACCAACGCTTCCAATATCAGCGGTTTTTTAAACATGCTGGTAGCCGCGCGCGACGCCAAGGTTAAGCGCTTCGTGTATGCCGCAAGCAGCAGCACCTATGGCGACCACCCGGAGTTACCCAAGGTAGAAGACACTATTGGCAGGCCGCTAAGCCCCTATGCTGTCACCAAGTATGTCAACGAGCTATACGCCGACGTGTTTGGCAAAACCTACGGACTGCAAAGCATAGGCTTGCGCTACTTCAACGTCTTTGGCCCCCGTCAGGACCCCAATGGAGCCTACGCCGCAGTCATCCCAAAGTGGATCAGCAGCATGATCAAAAGCGAGCCTATCTACATCAACGGCGACGGCGAGACTAGCCGCGACTTTTGCTTTGTGAACAACGCCGTGCAAGCCAACTTGCTTGCAGCTACTGTACAAACACCCGAGGCCGTCAATCAGGTCTATAACGTAGCCGTAGGAGATCGCACCACTCTCAATGAGTTGTATGCCCAACTCAAAACAAACCTGCTCGCCCTGTACGCCTACCTCAATGACTCCCAACCCGTCTACCGCGACTTTCGTGCTGGTGACGTGCGGCACAGCCTGGCGGACATCAGCAAGGCAGCCAACTGCTTGGGATATGCGCCTACTCAACACGTTGGACAAGGGTTGGCGTTAGCCATGCCGTGGTACATCAACCAAAAATAAAGTCCGTACGATCTAGCATCCGAACCCCCAATGCTCACCCAAGTCGCACCAAACCCCTGTATTCCAAAGGCACTATTTTTGGCGACACTCAGTCGCCAGCCCGGCCGTTCTTGGGTGGCAGATAGATATAGAAACATCAAGGGTATGCAGGCTTTTTTCAATGAAATTCATATGAATAGTTTAATCATTCAAAATCAAAAAACAGTCTTATTATTAACTGCATCATGACTAATAGCCAAGACCTATCAAAATTTTCCAACCTCACATTCAATGACTTTCGTGAATTAGCGAAGGACCAAACTCTATCTCGACATGAAAAAGTGGGGTTTCCTGATAGCTACCGCGATGGCAAGGAAGAGGCCATATTCGAAGACATGTTATCCAAGTTAGGGAATTTATCATTGCCGAACAAGCAAATTCTAGAAATTGGTCCAGGCTGTAGTGCCTTGCCTAGATTACTTTCTGACTTATGCTTAAAAAATAGTAATAAATTGTATTTCGTTGATAGTCCGGAAATGCTGGCGTTGCTGCCGAAGATGAATAATATTACCGAATACGCTGGTGCCTTTCCGATGGCACTTGGTGTAGATTTCAAAAAATTGGCAGGTCAAATAGATATCATTATTGCTTACAGTGTAATTCAATATGTTTTTGCCGAAGGTAATATTTATGATTTTCTAGACAGATGTTTGACGCTGCTTTCAGACGGTGGTGAAATACTTTTTGGTGACGTGCCTAACATCACCATGCGTAAACGTTTCTTTTCCAGTACACAAGGTGAGCTGACACATCGTCAATTTAGCAACAGTGATGAAAAACCAGTCGTTGTATTTAACCAGATAGAGTCAGGTCAAATGGATGACAGCGTAGTACTGGCAATTTTAGCCAGGGCTCGTGCCCAAGGCTTCCATGCCTGGGTGTTGCCACAACCAGCATCGTTACCCATGGCCAATCGGCGTGAAGATATTTTGATTCGTAAACCTTAAGGAACAATCATGAAGTCAAAAAAATTAATTATTGTAGGCGATTCTGCATTTGCGGAAATTGCTCACGAATACTTTGACGGTGATTCGAATTATGAAGTTGTGGCATTTTCAGTAGAAGTTGCTTACTTAAAGCGAAGTGAGTTGCGTGGCTTACCAGTTATCGCCTTCGAAGAATTGGAAAAACAATACGACCCATCCACGCATGAGGTTTATGTTGCTACTGTCTACACGCAACTCAACCGCCTTCGCACGCGCTTGGCTGCTGCAGCCAAATCTAAAGGTTACAAACTTGCTTCTTACATCAGCTCTAGGGCATTTGTTTGGCGCAATGTAGAGTTGGGTGAACACTGTTTTATATTTGAAGACAACACGGTTCAGCCCTTTGTAAAAATTGGAGACAACGTTATTTTATGGAGTGGCAATCACATTGGGCACCACTCATCGGTGCAAAGCAATTGCTTCATATCCTCACATGTAGTTATTTCTGGCTTTTGTGATGTGGGTGAAAATTCCTTCATTGGCGTCAATGCAACCGTAGCCAATAACATCAATATTGGTAAAGATAATTGGATCGGTCCCAACATGATCATCATGAAAAACACCGAATCAGGGATGTTTTTTAAAGCCGAACAGTCTGAGCCCGCAAAAATATCTGCAACGCGATTTTTTAAAATCAAAGAATAATCATGATGCAATGGAATAAATTAGGTTTAGTCTACAGTCCAGACGGTTCTATGCCTTGGGCCAAGACCCACGCCATGATTCCAACCCCCGTTCGTTTGAACGCACAGGTCATTCGTGTTTATTTGACGTTTTGTGACGCTAAAGGTATTGGCAGACCTGGCTTTGTAGACGTTGCAGCGGCCAACCCAACCCAAGTGTTGGCGGTATCTCAACAGCCATTACTCGACATGGGCAAGCCCGGTACCTTTGATGAAAATGGTGTTCTTACCTGTGGGGTAACAGACCTGGGTGATGGTCGTTACTACATGTATTACGTTGGTTTTGAGTTAGGCACCCAAATTCGCTATCGACTTCTGACCGGCTTGGCCATTAGCGAAGATGGTGGCACAACATTTAAACGTTATGCTCCAACACCCGTGTTGGAGCGTTCCGCCACGGAAATTTATTTCCGTGGCGGTCCATATTGTTTATTTGGACCGCAACGCTATCGCCTGTGGTATGTTGCGGGTAGCGAGTGGATAGACTTGGACGGCAAACAAATGCCTGTTTATGACGTTCGTTACGCTGAATCACCGGACGGCATTCATTGGCCCGACCACGGTGAAGTCCAAATTTCCATTACAGAACCCGATGAACACGGCTTTGGTCGCCCATGTGTCATACCTAAAGCCAGCGGTGGCTATCGCATGTTTTACTCAGTGCGTCGCCGTTCGTTTGGTGCCTACCGCTTAGGTTATGCCGAATCTGCCGATGGTCACCATTGGCAACGCGACGACTCAAAACTCAATTTGGATGTTGGGAAACCAGGAAGCTTTGATTCTGATGCCATCATGTATGCCGCACCAATTGAGGTAGATGGAAAACTCTACGTTTTTTATAATGGCAATGAATTCGGCAAAGATGGCTTTGCGGTGGCTGAACTGGTGTCTGAATGACCATTAACGTCCGCCCATTCGCATCTCCCGATGCTGAAGCATGGGACGATTTTTGCGTTAAATGTTTGCAGGCAACCTTGATGCACACAAGGCGATTTTTGTCTTATCACGGTGACAGATTTGAAGACAAGTCATTGTTCATTGAACAAGATGGTAAATGCTTGGGTCTGTTCCCTGCAGCCTTAAGTCCCGTGGATGCCAAGACAGTTGTATCTCATCCGGGCGTGACCTATGGTGGCATCGTGCACCAAGGTAGTCTGCGTGGTGAGTTGATGATCCAGGCTCTTGAAGTTATTCAGGGGCACTACGCTTCTCAGCATTTAAGCAGTTTAGTTTATAAGGCAGTTCCCACCTTTTATCACCAAGCTCCAGCTCAGGATGATTTGTACGCACTGTTCCGGTTAGGTGCAAAGCGCATCCGTTGCGATATTAGTAGCACCATTGACATTCAGCACCGCCTACCAGTAAGCGAACGCCGCCGTCGTAGCTTGAAGAAAGCACTCAAAGCTGGGGTTGCTATTGTTAATGGTCGTGAATACTTAGCTGAACTTTGGAATGTGTTGAACGACAACTTACAACGTAAGCACGGTCTGGCGCCAGTGCACAGTTTGACTGAGATTGAATTGCTATCTGAACGGTTTCCTCAGAACATTAAGTGCATATGTGCTGAAATAAATGGAAAAATCGAAGCTGGTGTTGTGTTATTTTCGACCCCCACATCACTTCATGCTCAATACATTGCATCTTCGAGTGTTGGGTATGATATTTGTGCACTTGATGCAGTTTTTGAAAACTGTATCTCGCTAGTTGGAGACAATCATGCCAAGTGGTTTGATTTTGGTATCAGTACAGAAGATTCTGGCATGTTACTGAATGCAGGATTGTTTCGATTCAAATCTGAGTTTGGTTCGGGCTCTTTTATTCATGAATTCTTTGAAATGTCTTTGGTAGCATAAATTATGGCACTTGAACATTGTCTATTAATTGAACTCCCCAAAATATCTGATCCCCGAGGAAACTTATCCTTTATTGAAGGTGGGCAGCACATACCCTTTGACATTAAACGCGTTTATTATTTATATGATGTCCCCGGCGGTTCAGATCGTGGCTCTCACGCACACAAAAACCTTCATCAGTTTGTAGTAGCCATGTCGGGTAGTTTCGATGTAGTGCTAGATGATGGCAAAGAAAAAAAGCGCTTTCACCTTAATCGATCATATTACGGATTATATGTTTGCCCGATGATGTGGCGGGATTTAGATAATTTCTCTTCGGGGGCTGTTTGTATGGTCTTGGCTTCTGCTCATTATGACGAATCTGATTACATTCGTGATTATTCCCAATTTACTTCGCTCACCCAAAAATAATGAATATTCATTTTCTTGATCTAAAAAGCCCACATGATGAATTGCGCTTAGAGCTAAGTGCAGCTTTTGACCGTGTGATGAATTCTGGCTGGTACATCCACGGCACCGAGTGCAAACAGTTTGAACAAGAATTCGCCCAATATTGCCAAGCCGAGCATTGCGTCGGCGTGGGCAATGGTCTGGATGCCTTGCACCTGATTTTGCGCGCTTACGGCATTGGCACAGGCGACGAGGTCATTGTGCCCAGCAACACTTATATTGCCACTTGGCTCGCCGCCAGCTACGCCGGTGCAACCCCGGTTCCGGTGGAGCCTGATGCGCGCACCTACAACATCGACCCCGCGCTGATCGAAGCGGCCATTACCCCGCGCACCAAGGCCATCATGGTGGTGCATTTGTACGGCCAACCGGCCGACATGGATGCCATCAATGCCATTGCCGAGAAGCATCAGCTCAAGGTGATTGAAGATGCAGCCCAAGCGCATGGCGCGCGCTACAAAGGGCGGCGCGTTGGCTCCCTGGGCGATGCAGCCGGCTTTAGTTTTTACCCCGGTAAAAATTTGGGTGCCATTGGTGATGGCGGTGCAATCACCACCAATGACCCCGTGTTGGCCGACAAGGTGCGCGTGCTTGGCAACTACGGCTCACAGATCAAATACCACAACGAGGTCAAAGGCTACAACTCGCGCCTAGATGAGCTGCAAGCCGCCTTTTTGCGGGCAAAACTGCCTGTGCTTGACGCATGGAACGCACGCCGCCAGGCAATCGCCACGCAGTATGTGAGCCAGCTTGATGCATTGGCACTGGTGCTGCCCTACGTGCCCGAATGGGCCGAACCCGTTTGGCACCTGTTTGTGGTGCGCAGCCAGCATCGAGATGTCGTGCAAAAGCAGCTTGGCAACGCTGGCATTGGCACCATGATCCACTACCCCATACCTCCGCACCTGCAGCCCGCCTATGCTGAGCTGGGCTATGCGCCAGGCACCTTTCCCATAGCTGAGATCATCCACCGCGAGGTTCTTAGCCTGCCCATGGGGCCGCATCTTAGGGCTGAAGATGCTGCGAAAGTGATCGCGACATGTGCAATTAGCTTAAGCACTAGCCCATGAAACAGTTGTGGGCCAACATAGCCCACACCAGCGGGGCCAAAATTTATTCCATGGTCATTGGGGTCTTTACCTTGGCACTGACGGCCCGCCTGCTTGGACCTGAAGGGCGCGGCCAGGTTGCCGCCATTAGCACCTGGGTGGGTATGTTCAGCACATTTGCTTACCTTAGCCTGGGCCAAGTGGCCCTGCACCGCATGGCCAGCGACCCCACCCACAAACGCTTTGGTAGCCTACTGGGCACGCTTTTGATGATGACCGTCATCCTCACTCTGCTGGGCTGGTTAGTGGCGTGGGGAATGTATTGGCACAACCCACAAGGCACCTTCAAGGGCCTGCCCGCCACTGCGCTGCTGATTGGTTTTATCGCATTGCCCTTCATGATCTGGGAGCAATACGGCAGCTCTTTGCTGATGGGGCTGGAACGCATTCGCACCTACAACCGCTACCAAGTGGTGGGCCGCACCCTGTCGGTGGCAGGCGTGTTTGTGTTGGTGGGTTGGCTTGGACAAGGTGTCGCTGGGGTGCTACAAGCGTCTCTGCTAGGGCAGATCGTTGTGGCGCTGGGCGGCATCGGCTTCTTAGTCAATTTTGCGCATAGCAAGGGAACATTTTGCCGACCGGACAAAACGGAAACCCGTGCCCTCCTGGCGGGAGGGGCAAAACTTCACCTGAATGCCATTGGCACCTTTCTGTTCACCTCTGTCAACGTGCTGATCTTAAACAACTACCATGGCGCCGAGCAAACGGGCTATTTTCAACTGGCCACCCAGTTACTAGGCATTCTGATGATCATTCCGTCGTCTGCAAGCATGGTGATTTTTGGCAAGGTTACCCGCCTTGGTCCTAATGGCGCTTGGCCTGCTCACAAACAACTGCTGATTCAAATCACCCTGGGCATGATGGTGCTGAGCGTCGTTGCCGCCATATTAGCCCCTTGGGGCATTACCCTGCTGGCAGGCGAAAAGTTTCGCCCCTCCGTAGAACCGTTTCAATGGATGTTGCTGGGGTTGATAGGCATGACATTTTCAACGACGATGGCCCCACAGTGGATAGGCCGGGGCTACTTTTGGCAGGCTGCGGGGCTGTCATTTTTGGTGGGTGGAATTAACCTAGCTGCTAACTTCTGGCTGATTCCGCTCTACGGCATAACAGGCGCAATCTATGCGTTTTTAGGGACTTTTATATTTTCGGTCATTGGCAATGGCGCTATGGCGTGGCATTGCCAAATACAACACAACAAGGCTACTTGAAGATGGATGTACAACCATTGGTATCGGTCTTTTTGCCGACTTATAACCAACAAGAATTTATTGCTGCTTCAATTGATTCAGTAGTGAGTCAAGATTACAAAAATCTTGAAGTTGTGATTGGCGATGATTGCTCGCAAGATAATACATGGCTGATTGTTCAGGAATACCAGTCAATATACCCAAATAAAATTAGAGCATTCCGAAATGAAAAAAATTTGGGAATTACTGGAAACTGCAATGAAGTATTAAAGCGATGCACAGGTAAATATGTGGTTTTTACTGCTGGTGATGATTTGTTTTTGCCTGGAAAAATAACAACCCAAGTCGCACTAATGGAAAGTAATGAGAGAATTATTCTAAGTTATCATGATATCGAAGTATTTCGTTCAAAAGACAGTTCCTTAATTCGATATTGGAATCAAGGAGACAATTCTGCTAAACCAGTTGTTGGATTGGCTTCAAACGTAGCTAAAATGGTTATCCAAGATGGTACAGCATTTATGGCAGCGTTGTCTGTTATGACAAAACGCGATGCTATTCCAGTCTCAGGATACGATACCCGTGTACCGGTAGCATCTGATTGGTTAATGTGGATAGAGATTTTAGCCAAAAGTAACAACGATGCTACAGTTGCATTCATTCCACAAATATTTGCTAGATATCGCATGCACGATGCGAACATTACTGCCGCTGGACATAAATATTCAGCAGATGAATACGTAACACTATCGATTGTTGAGGATAAATATCCTCACTTTGTAAGAAGTATTAATAAGAGTTGGGCGCAAATAAGATACCGTTATGGTATCAGACATATTATTAATGGAAATGGAGTAACTGGAAGAAGTTTTTTATTGTTGAGTTTGCGTTCACGCTGGATATCATGGAGAGTTTTTTACTGGCTGGCAGCTACTTACTTCCCCTCACTTCTGAAGCTCCGACCGCAAAGATAGTCAACGATTACCCAATGTACCTCTTTACCATTACTCACTTCAAAGGTGCTGCTGGCTTCGAGCAGTTGGTCCGCAGTCGATTGTGCCCGCTGGTCGAAAACGATTTGGCGGGAGAGATTGACTTTCGTGGGTTGATTGCAGGTAGTGATGGTGTATTAGTTAATTTGCATATTTCTAACTCGTTATCAGATCAAGTTCTAGCGCAAAGAACTCTTGACCTTAGCTTTGTGCTCTTTGTTGCGACATGGGTGGTATTGGACCAAGTAGTTGACGCTCTTGGAAAATAACCACTACCAACAACTGAAAATACACAAGCCGTTATGGACTACAGACGAGAAATTGATGGACTTAGGGCGATTGCCGTGCTGCCAGTGATACTTTTTCACGCTGGTTTTGAGATATTTAGTGGTGGCTTCGTTGGCGTTGACGTGTTCTTCGTAATCAGCGGATATCTTATTACAACAATCATTTTGGCTGAACTTGAGAAAGGCAATTTTTCTATTGTCAATTTTTACGAACGGCGTGCTAGGCGTATTCTGCCAGCGTTGTTCTTGGTAATGCTTACCTGCATCCCTTTCGCTTGGTTCTTGTTGATTCCAAGCGATATGAAAGATTTTTCTCAAAGCTTGGTCACCGTCTCCGTCTTTGCGTCTAATATTTTGTTTTGGCGTGAGAGTGGCTACTTTGACACTGCAGCCGAGCTTAAGCCGTTACTTCACACTTGGAGCTTGGCGGTTGAGGAACAGTACTATGTTCTATTTCCTATTTTTCTTATGTTGTTTTGGAAGTTAGGCAAGCGCTGGCTATTGGTTACACTCGCACTTGTGTTCGTCGCTAGTCTTGCTGTAGCGCAGTGGGCGGCTTACGACAATCCAGCTGCTGCCTTTTATCTTTTGCCGACACGTGGCTGGGAATTGTTAATTGGTGCGTTCGCAGCATTCTACTTGTCCAATGCTAATCGAAAAGAGTTTAGCAAAGCTGCTGGTGAAGTGGGTGGATGGTTAGGAGTTACGCTAATTCTCTACGCTGTTTTCGTATACAGTAAAGCAACGCCATTTCCTGGTATTCACGCTCTTGTTCCGACATTAGGTGCTGTATTGATCATATTGTTCGCTACACAGCAGACTACAGTTGGTAAGTTTGTGGGCAATAAGGCGTTCGTCGGTATAGGTTTAATAAGCTACAGCGCATATCTCTGGCATCAACCACTGTTTGTTTTTGCTAAAAAATATACATTTAATCAGATTGCGGTAGAACTAACTACAATAATCGTCCTTCTAAGCTTTGTTCTTGCTTTGTTAAGTTTCAAATATGTAGAGTCTCCCTTCAGATTTAAGAGCAAGATAAGCCGTAAGAGTATTTTTTCGCTATCTCTTCTGGGCGCACTTTTTTTTATTTCCGTTGGCATTGCAGGGCACGTTAGTAATGGATTTCCGGGAAGTCAAATTTCAATTAGTCAGGCTATTGATGATTGGCAATATCCTGGACAACTTAATAAAACCGATATCGATGGATACTACAAGTTACACGTCAACAAACCTATAGATGTTTTGTTTTTTGGCGACTCTCACGCAGAACAACTCGCTCCATTATCTGCAGAGATTGAGGCTTTAGGATTCAATGTTGGGTTTTTAACCGAAGGCGGTTGTCCGCCAGTGCCAAACTTATTAGAAGACTTACATCCTGGGTGCTTCAATTTATTTGATAGACTTTATAAAATTCTAAGCATTGAAACTAATATTAGTAAAGTTGTAGTTTCTGGCTGCTTTAACTGCTACTTCATCGATCAATCACGCTCAGTACCTACTCCAGGTGATAATTATAATTACTATTACTTGAGTGGTGAGGAGAAGCTTCAATTGAGGTCAGGCAAAGGACAGTCAGAGTCTCTTGTAAGTTTAAAAACTTTCCTCAACAGTCTATCATCGAGATACAAGGTGATTTTTATTGGTGACAATCCTTCATCCGAAAGCTTTAACCCTTCTGTAATTTTGTCTTATGTACTTCGCGGTGATTCAGCTTATTTCAATGCTCGTTATCCAAATTTTAGTCATCGGGAATTTCAAGTCTCCAAGGAAGAACTCAAGTTGGAAGATAAGCTACTGATTTCCACTGCGTCGAGCGCTATTTACTTCGGTCTGATTGATATCGTCTGTCCTGGTGGTATCTGTAAAGCGATCGATAATGTTGGTTCGCCTTTATATAAGGACGGAAATCATATGCGCCCAGCTTTTGTTAAGGAAGTTGTTGGTCCTCCATTGTTGAATAATTTTCGATGATTTATCCAACTTATTTAATGCCTCTTATAGAATTCCAAATGTTAAGTTGTTTATCTCTAGTGACCGCTTTGAACGCACGGGTTCCGACCAATTGCCCAGTCACTTGGTGATTGACAAAATATGTTATCAGTTGTTGAACATGGTCAGCCCCCGGCTGGTTTCGAACGCTATTCACATCATACCGTGCCTGGCGGTGGCCGGTGGGGTACAGCGTGCTTTCAAGGAATTGCCCCACATTTCAAATCAAGACAACCATATTGCCAAGCAATTCAAATCTACTATCTGGCACACAGTGTGACCTGATGCTTTTGATAAGGATATTTCTTTATGTGTGGCATTACCGGCTTTATTCATCCAGGTACAAGCCCTGACGATGCTTTGGTGCGCCTACAGGCCATGTTGGCACCCATTTATCACCGTGGTCCCGATGACGCGGGTACTTGGGTGGATGCAAAGTACGGTATGGCACTTGGCCACAGAAGGCTGTCGATTGTTGACCTATCACCCGCAGGCCATCAGCCCATGACCAGCGCTTGTGGGCGCTATGTCATCGTTTTTAATGGTGAGATTTACAACCATCAAGAATTAAGAAGAAGCGTTCTGATGCATCCGTCGGCACTGCCTGAGCCTCTATTTGAAACAGATCAGTCTACACGCGTCTGGCGTGGCCACTCAGACACCGAAACCTTGTTGGCCTGCTTTACTGTCTTGGGCATTGAAAGGACGCTTCAAGCCACCGTTGGCATGTTTGCGCTCGCACTGTGGGATAATCAAAACCACACCCTTACCCTAGCACGTGACCGTATCGGCGAAAAGCCGCTGTATTACGGTTGGCAGGACAATGCGTTTTTGTTTGGATCCGAGTTAAAAGCCTTACGAGCACACCCAGCTTTTGTAGGACAGATGAACTGGCACGCCGCCAGCAGTTTTTTGCGGTTGAACTACATCCCGGCACCCTCGAGCATTTACCAAAATGTATTCAAGTTGGTGCCAGGCACGGTGCTGACCCTAACGCAAAACCATATTCGTCAAAAAACGCTCCCGTCACTCGTGCCTTATTGGTCTTTAGCCAATGCGGCCATCCAAGGGCAAGAGAATCCATTTAAAGGCAGCTTTAACGATGCTGTGGACTCTTTAGAGGTTCTGGTTCGGCAAGCGGTGCAGCTGCAGTCGGTGGCCGATGTGCCGGTGGGTGCCTTTTTGTCAGGCGGTATTGATTCATCCACCGTGGTGGCCATGATGCAGAGCGCCACCACGTCAAAGGTCACCACCTTTTCGATTGGCATGCCAGATGCGAAGATGGACGAATCAATGCACGCAGCAGCGGTGGCACGTCACCTAGGCACCAACCACGTCGAACATATTATCCAACCACGAGAGGCACTAGACTTAATCCCGCGTTTGTCAGAAATTTGGGATGAGCCTTTTGCCGACAGTTCGCAAATACCGACTTACTTGGTCAGCCATTTGGCAAGGCAGAAGGTGACAGTCGCCTTGTCTGGCGACGGCGGGGATGAATTTTTCTTGGGCTACTCGCAGTACTCGTTCTACCAAAAGCTTTGGCGCATGCGCCACCTAGGAAAATTACCCTGGAATGCAGCATTTGATTTGATGGCACCATACTCAAACAGTAAACCCATTTCAGCTGTTCTCCGCAAGTCGAAATCAGTAGTTTCCGCGTGGTATCAACCTAATTCACAAGCACTGGCTCGCCATTGGTTTGACCGCTATCGGCAGACCGATGTTCCCTTGGCTGAGCAGATCGGTGTAAATATGTTGGACTTTCCTGTTCTGACTGATGTGGCATCAACGGCTGGCCTCTGGGACGCCGGAACCTACTTGCCAGACGACATTATGGTCAAAGTAGATCGCGCAGCAATGTCAAATGGTTTGGAAACACGTGCTCCACTACTCGATCATCGAATTATTGAATTTGCCTACAAATTGCCTCTGAATTACAAAATGAGTAAAGGTGTTGGTAAGAAAGTTTTGCGTGAGGTCCTGTACAGACAGGTACCTCGACAAATAGTAGATCGTAAAAAGATGGGATTTTCAATTCCATTAGCAGCTTGGTTGAAAAATGAACTAAGACCATGGGTTGAGAGTAATTTGAATAGAATTTCAACAAACTCAGAAATATATAATAAAGAAGAAATAATCCAAATTTGGAAGGATCACCTTTCTGGACGCAGGGATAACACCGAGAAATTATGGTCAATCATTATGCTGATAGAGTTTACTGAAGGCGCGGGCAAATGAAAAGAGTCGTTTATACCGCTGTTTTTGGTGGATATGATAATGTTGAACCCATTTCATTTAAATCAGAGTGCGATTTCTATGTGTTTACCGATAATGGAAATTGCAATATAGACGGCTGGAAGACCGTTCTAATTGAAAAAGTCGATGACTTGAATTTATCGAAAGCTGACTTGAATAGGTATCTAAAAATAAATATACCTGATGTAATTAAAAAATATGATCAAAGTCTCTACATTGATGGACATGTTCGGATTAATTGCGATCCAACTTTTTTGTTCGATAAATATTTATCTAACCACGATATCGCAATTCCTCCTCACCATTTACGAACATGTGTTTTTGACGAAGCTGCATATTGTATAAAGACTGGCATAACCAATAATACGGAAGTTAGCTTACAAATTGAGCGCTACAAAGCGGTTGGATTTCCGCAAAATTTTGGACTTACGGAAAATGGAATTATATTTAGAAGCAATTCTAGTAGCAAAATTAAATTACTGATGGATGAGTGGTGGAGTGAATATATTAATGGAGTCAAGAGAGATCAATTAAGTCTGCCGTTTGTATTATGGCGTTTAAATATAGTCGTGGGGTTAATAGAAGAAGGCCCAAGGTATTTATCAAGTTATTTTACATTGCAGCCTCATGCCATAAAAAAAATGGGCAAAGTTAAATCAGTAATTTGGCACATCCAAACACATCAAAACAGAAGCCACTTATATAAGTTGGCTAGTAAATTAATTGGATGGCTTCAGGCTTATGCAGCAAAATAATATGCTCTCTTTGTAGTTTGAAGCTGAATCATTCAAATTGGTTTAAATACAATGGCTATATACTATATAATTCTAACTGCGATCTTTATTGCAAGCATATCACCTAAGCACATTGCAAGGTCACTTTATTGGCCTATTTTCGGATTTTTATTTTTATTCGCAGCGCTACGTTCTAGCACAGTAGATCAAGACTATCTAGGCTATTTAGATTACTATTATGACGCGATTAGTGGCATTTTTTGGAACGTTGAGCCTTCATTCTTGCTAATAGCTAGCTTTATCGACGCATTATCATTAAATGCCAGATGGTTATTTATAATATATGATTTGCTAGGATTGCTTATACTAGGGATTGCGATTTCGCGTATCGAAACGGACAGACTCACTGTGACGATGTTCTTTTTTTCAGGCCATTTTCTACTTTGGTCGATGACTCAAATTCGCGTGGGATTAGCTGGAGCCATTTTTTTACTTTCATTAGTGTATTTGGCGAAAAACCAGCGTGTAGCATATATCGTTGCTGTTACATCAGCATTATTTTTCCACTATTTGTCAGTGGTATTGTACATACTTGTTCCAATTAATGGAAATGCAAAATATGCCGGGAGAATGTTGCTACTAATCCCAATAGGTGTGTTTATTTATTCTACGGGATTTAGTATTGCTACTATTTCTGATTTTGTACCGATTGAATTGATTGCGCTCAAACTTCAGACCTATGAAGAGCAAAAAACATTTGATAACAATGTATTTAATTTTTTACTAATTGCACGACTCTTTTTGGCATTAAGTTTGCTTTCAATGCAAAGGCAACTTATGCACGTATCAACACATTTTGGAATATTATTAAAAGTATATATTGTGGCAATCTTCTTGCATATTGCTTTTGGGTGGTCCCCTCTAGCCAGTCGCGCAAGCGAATTGCTACTAATTGTCGAGCCGATCTTGATTGCAATATTTTCACGATTGATGCCAAACCGTTTCCTATCCAGATTGGTAGTATTCGTCATTTCCATCTTGTATCTTAGCTTTAATCTATTCTACGTAAAGCTACTAAATCCCTATGACATTTCATTATTTGTATGAGCGGAGATAATTTATGATTTATTTAAAATATATTGCATTAAAGACAAAAATAAAACGCGCATTGCCATGGCAGATAGTTGAGTCTATTATTTTTATAAAGAACATAAATTTCAAAATACATAACCGAGACGAATACATTAGTCATATAAAAAATAAGACTGGACTTGAGATTGGTGGGCCCAGCACTGTTTTCAAAGGTGCGCTTCCCCTCTATCAACATGCTCTAACGATAGATGGAGTAAATTTTTCTGATGATACCGTCTGGGAGGGGGAAATCACCTCTGGTCAGAATTACAACTATTTTGCTAACAAACGGGGGCGGCAATTTGTAGCAGATGCCACTAATTTATCACAATTTCCTACGCAGTGTTATGACTTCATTCTTTCCTCTAATTGCATAGAACATATTGCAAATCCGATAAAAGCTGTATTTGAATGGAAGAGGGTGTTGAAATCTGGAGGTGCATTAGTGTTAGTAGCGCCAAATCGAGACTCTAATTTTGATCACAAGCGTCAAGTAACTTCACTTGAACACATAATCATGGATTTCAATAATGAAATCAATGAGGATGATCTGACTCATTTGGATGAAATCCTATCGTTGCACGATCTTTCTCGGGATCGTCGCGCGGGATCAATTTCAAAGTTTAAGGAGCGGAGCCAGCAGAATTTTTTAAATCGCACACTTCACCACCATGTATTTAGCATTGACCTACTTGTGAATATTTTGAAGTACTGCGGGTTTGATATTGTAGTAACTACTGAGTCAAAATTCGACTTGTTTGTTATGGCTGTAAAAAAGAATTAGAGAAGAATTTATTATTAGACACGCTGTTTGGTTTTTCATGAATGACTTTTCTTAAAGGTATCAATTAAGTGGGTACAGGATCAATTTGTTCGAGTGGCAGCTCACGGTCGGTACTTGCCGCAATTATAAGTTTCAATGGTGGCACTTCCACCATTGATTTGATTCAACGCCTTCATGGGATGGTAGATTTTATCTACGTAGTTGACAATGGTTCACTGGTATATTCAAAAGATTTGCTTCGTGAAAAGATGATCGAAAACGATGTTGATATACTCTTCTTAGATGACAATTACGGAATTGGTAAGGCTCTAAACTTAGCGCGTGACTATGCCGAAAGAAAATCATTTAAATGGATGATCACATTTGATCAAGATAGCATGCCTTTCCAGTCTATGGTAGGAAATATGCTTAACTTCAGCTCATTAAATGCTGATTCAGTTTGCCTAGCGCCACAGCGCGTGTCTAGGACCTACAATAAAGGACCTAGAAGTGGAAAGGAATCTGTGAATTATGCTATCACATCAGGAAATATGGTTTTGGTTGAACTCTATTCGAAAGTAGGCGGATATAACGAAAGTTATTTTGTAGATTGTTTGGATTTTGAATTTAGCTTAAGGATCCGCAGATCTGGATATCGTATACACGAAGTGCCCGGGGCTTTGATGACTCACGACGTTGGCGACTCGTCGAAAAAATTGACGATCATTAATAAGTTTTATACTAAACATTCTCCTGTCCGTCGTTACTATCAATTTAGAAACATCATCTTATTGTTGAAGGAATATGGTTTTTATTCGCCTATATTCTGCTTGAAACTTTTTCTTGGACAGATAATTCAGTTTTTTTTCTTGATTGCTCTTGAGGCAAATCGAATGGAGAACATTAGATGCATATTTCGTGGACTGCGTGACGGACTCCGTGGGCGCAGTGGTCGCTATGAGTACTGATTTGCTTTTATTTCGTTAGTATGTCTAGATCTTATTTCTAGTTTAGGATTTTAATTTTATTTATATGCTTTGTTAATTAACGCCTCGAGTCAGGCTAATTTGGCAGATGACCAAATTTATTTTTAATATTCTTCTTTTGTTATCCCGTCGATCAAAAATGAAAATTGCTTACGTTTGTACTAACTACAACAATTCTGTCTTCACGCTAGCTGCCGTAGAAACTTTAATGCGCAATGTTGATCATGACGTAGTGGTGATCGTCGTTGACAACGCTTCATCAAAAGTCGAGGTAGCCAAGCTTCAATTGTTAAGTCAAAAGTATCAATCTGTTTACCTAATTAAAAACCAGACAAACGTCGGGTATTTTCGCGGGCTTAATATAGGCTTAAAAGAGCTGCGTGAAAGACGTCCGGACATTGAATGGGTAGTTGCTGGTAACAACGACTTGGAGTTCCCTACAAACTTCTGTGATTTAGTCGAAGAAAACGATCAGTCATTAAGGGTTCATTCCGTGATTTCCCCCGATGTCGTCACGCTTGACGGAGAACACCAGAATCCACATGTCATTTCGAACATCAGCGCGATCCGCGAAATTTTCTATGATCTCTATTATTCGAACTACTATTTGGGACGGTTTATATACTGGTTAGCGAAGAAGTTTCCAAAGCTTTCTGAGCGCTCGGATGAAGAGCAATGGCGAATTGCCCGCCCCATCTATCAGGGCCATGGATCATGTTACGTTTTGGGTCCGCGTTTTTTTCAACAATTTACTGAACTTTGGGCTCCAACTTTCATGATGTCTGAGGAGTTCTTTCTTAGCAAGCAACTTATGGATGTAGGCGAGCAGGTCTACTATGAACCCAATATCAAGATTATCCACCACTGGCATGGGTCTCTCGAAAGCATTCCAAGTCGCAAGCGGTGGGATATGGCACGTGATGCCCACCGCGAATATCGAAAATACGTTAGTGTGTTTAGGTAGAGTTAAATTTCAAATTGCTTCAAAACCATTTAAATCAACCGTATTATTTACAAACCGCAATGAGAAAATATCAAGTCTGCAGTAACTGCGTGATGGACACATCCGACTCGTACATCACTTTTGATGCCGATGGCCTTTGCGATCATTGCCGAACCTTTTTCGAAAAGGTCAAACCTAACTGGCATACAGACGAGCGCGGAGAACGCGAACTCCGTTCAATAGTAGAGAAAATCAAGGACACCGGTCGTGGTCGTGACTTCGATTGTATTATTGGCATGAGCGGTGGCATCGATAGTTCATATCTCACTTACCTTGCCAAGGAAAAATTTGGATTGCGACCATTGGTATTTCATGTTGATGCCGGATGGAATTCACAGGAGGCCGTTAACAATATTGAAAAGCTTGTCGACGGTTTGGGGCTTGATTTGTATACCGAGGTCATCGACTGGGAGGAGATGAAAGATCTTCAACTCGCATTCTTCAAATCAGGGGTCTCACATATTGATTCACCTCAAGATAATGCCTTTTTTGCGACCATGTATAAGTTTGCAAAACAATATAAGGTCAAATATATATTGACTGGTGGAAATCAATCGACTGAGTGTGTGCGCAATCCGGTTGAGTGGATGTATTACCAATCTGATGCAAGACAGATAAAAGATATTCACGCACAGTTTGGAACGCGGGCATTGGTTAATTACCCCTTGACTTCGATTCTTTGGCACAAGATTTATTTGCCCTATATAAAAGGGATTAAGGCAGTCAGGCCACTTGATTATGGGCCCTATATCAAGCAAGATGCGATGAAGCTGTTGATGGATAAATTTGGTTGGCAGCCATATCCACAAAAGCATTTTGAATCTGTTTTTACCCGGTTTTATGAGAGTTATTGGTTGACCAAGCGGTTTGGCTATGATGTGCGTCGGGTTCAATATTCGAGTTTGATTTTGACAGGGCAAATGACTCGCGACGAGGCGTTAGAAAAGTTAAAACAGTCGCCTTACAACGAAAAGACCATAGCTTACGACTTGGAATATGTAGCAAACAAGCTAGGTGTATCGGTTGACGAGTTGAACAGCTATTTGGTTTTGCCAAAGCGCACATATAGGGATTACAAGTCGCAGCGGCAGATTTATGAATGGGGTGCCAAGGCAATGAAGGCATTGGGGCTGGAAGTGGGTGGCAAGCGATGATCACGGTGCTTGATTACGGGCTTGGAAATGTTGCCGCTTTTGTCAATATCTACAAGCGCCTGAATTTGCCTGTGGAGGTAGCCGCTACGGCTAGCCAATTGGCGAATGCCAAAAAAATTATTTTGCCAGGTGTCGGGGCATTTGACTGGGCGATGACACGTCTCAATGAGTCTGGCATGCGCGCTTGTCTAGATGACTTGGTGATGTTGAAGAAGAAGCCAGTGCTTGGGGTTTGCGTAGGTATGCAGATGATGGCCAAGAAAAGTGATGAAGGAAAATTACCAGGCTTGGGATGGATCGATGCCGAAGTAAAACGATTTGACGAAACCGGGTTTAGTCAGCAGACCCACTTACCTCATATGGGTTGGAATGATGTTAAACCACTTAGTAGCGCCTGCTTGTTCAAAGGCATGCACTCTCCCCGGTTTTACTTTCTGCATAGCTATTACTTTGCCTCAGCGAATCCCGATGATGTGTTGGGCGTCACAGATTACAACGGTAGCTTTACTTCGGTGGCACGATCAGGCAACGTATTTGGCACGCAGTTTCACCCTGAGAAAAGTCATCAGTGTGGAATTTCGCTCTTGAAAAATTTTGCTGAGTTGTAAAAACATGTTGCGCTCCAGAGTCATTCCCTGCCTGTTAATTAAAAATAATGGCTTAGTTAAAACTGTCGGCTTTGATAAACCCAAATATGTGGGTGACCCCCTCAATGCAGTGCGCATATTTAACGAAAAAGAAGTCGATGAACTGATGGTTGTCGATATCGATGCCACTACACAAAACCGAGAACTCAACTACAAGTTGATAGCCAATTTGGCTGCCGAGTGCCGCATGCCTTTGTGCTACGGCGGAGGTGTCAAAACGCCAGAGCAGGTGCAGCGAATCATTAGTCTTGGCGTGGAAAAAGTCGCACTAAGTTCGGCCGTCGTAAGTAACCCTAGTCTTGTTGCCAAAGCTGCAGAGTGGGTGGGGAGCCAAAGCATTGTGGTTGTGATGGATGTAAAGAAAGTCGGCTTGATGCGACGTTATGAGGTCTTTACTCACAATGCGACAAAGGGTACGGGTCTGGATCCAGTTGCTTGGGCCAAGCAGGTAGAAGAACTTGGCGCAGGCGAAGTGGTGCTCAACTCGATCGACCAGGATGGGGAAATGAAGGGCTACGACCTGACTCTGGTAGAACGTGTGCGGCAGGCCACGACTCTGCCGATGACGGTGCTTGGCGGTGCCGGTTCTTTGAGTGATTTGGAAGTGTTGATACGCAGATTCGGCACCATCGGTGCCGCTGCTGGTAGCTTGTTTGTATTTAAAGGCAAATACAAAGCTGTATTGATTAATTACCCCTCTAGGTCTGAAAAAGATGCACTTTGTGCCAATGCGTTGAACATTTCATGAAACAAATTTTGCAAAACCTAAAAAATGGAACCACCGTTGCCATTGAAGTTCCCTGCCCGCAAGCTAGTTCGGGACAGCTATTAATTCGCACCAATCGCTCACTAATTTCCGCAGGAACCGAGCGAATGATGGTGGACTTTGGCAAGGCCAACCCCATCGACAAGGCACGCCAGCAGCCAGACAAGGTGCGCATGGTTCTTGAAAAGATCAAGACCGATGGCTTGATGCCAACACTTGATGCAGTGCGCAACAAGCTTGACCAGCCTTTGCCGCTGGGATATTGCAATGTGGGTGTGGTTTTGGAAACAGGTAGGGGTGTTGCTGGCTTTGAAATTGGCGACCGGATTGCATCTAACGGCAAACACGCTGAGGTGGTAAGCGTGCCTGTCAATTTGTGTGCACACATACCCGATGCAGTTAGCGATGATGAAGCTGCCTTTACTGTGCTGGGGGCGATTGCGTTGCAGGGCATTCGCCTTGTTCAGCCAACGTTGGGCGAGTCAGTTGTAGTAACGGGGTTGGGGCTGATTGGGCAGCTTACAGTGCAATTGCTGCGGGCGCATGGTTGCCGCGTACTGGGTATTGATTTTGATGCTACTCGGTTGGCACTAGCCAAATCGTTCGGGGCCGAGGTAGTTAACTTGGGTGCGGGTGAAGACCCCGTAAGTGCAGCAGAGCGTTTTTCTCGTGGACGCGGTGTGGATGCCGTCGTAGTGACTGCAGCCACAAAAAGCAGTGAGCCTATGCACCAGGCTGCGCTAATGTGCCGCAAGCGTGGCCGGATTGTGCTGGTGGGTGTAACCGGGCTGGAACTGTCGCGCGACGATTTCTTTAAGAAAGAACTGACATTTCAGGTGTCGGCATCATATGGGCCGGGTCGCTATGACCCGAACTACGAAGAAAAAGGACAAGATTACCCGGTAGGCTTTGTGCGCTGGACGGAACAGCGAAACCTTGAAGCCGTGCTGGACATGATGGCGAGTGGGCGGCTTGATGTAAAACCACTGATTTCACATCGGTTTAGTTTGGACCAGACTGAGGTGGCCTATGCAGTGGTTGGGGGCAGCGAGCCATCAATGGGCATAGTGTTGGAGTACCCATCAGTTTTGGAAAAACCTGACGCGCAGGTACGGACCGCTACCGTGCGGTTGGCTACAAATGTTCAAGCCAACAATAGGGAAGCGAGTAGCAAAACACCGGCTGTGGCATTTGTCGGGTCTGGCAACTATGCCACTGGTGTCTTGATTCCGGCATTTAAGGATGCAGGAGCCAAACTGGCGACGGTGGCTTCTAGCGCTGGCGTGAGTGGTGTGCATGCGGGTAAGAAATTTGGCTTTGATGAAACGACCACGGACACCGCCAGTTTGTTTAGCGACCCAAAGCTGGATGCGTTGGTCATCACCACCCGGCACAACAGCCATGCTCAGTTAGTGTTACAGGCGCTGGCTGCGGGTAAGCATGTATTTGTGGAAAAACCGATTTGTTTGACTTTGGATGAACTGGCTGAGATTGAGGCCGCGTCCCGCACCCCAATTGTGATGGTAGGTTTCAACCGCCGCTTTGCGCCGCAGGTGCAAAAGGTGAAAGTGCTGCTGGCTGGTGTGCAAGGCCCTAAGTCGTTTGTGATGACTGTCAATGCCGGGGCCATCCCCGCAGACCACTGGGCGCAGGACGCGGAGGTGGGCGGTGGTCGAATCATTGGTGAGGCGTGCCACTTTATAGACTTGCTGCGGTTTTTGTGTGGCAAGCGCATTACCAGCCAACATGTAACGAAGATGGATACGCTGACCAATGATTCAGTGTCGATCAGTTTGGGCTTTGAAGATGGTTCCATCGGCACGGTGCACTATTTGGCCAACGGTAGCAAGGCATTCCCCAAAGAGCGGTTAGAAGTGTTTGCGGCTGGCCGTGTGTTGCAGTTGGACAACTTCCGCAAACTGCAGGGCTTTGGCTGGCCAGGCTTTAACAAAATGAACTTATGGCGGCAAGACAAAGGGCAAAAGGCCTGCGCCGCGGCGTTTATAAAAGCCATAGCCCAAGGTGGCCCAGCGCCGATACCGTTTGATGAGATTGTGGAGGTTGCTCGGGTGAGCATTGAAGTGGCAGGTACGGTGTAGGTGCCCAGATTTGTTGATGACAATGGTTAAATTTGGCCGCTACTGGCACACCCTGCGACACCTTAAGCCGGTGCAGTTTTATGGACGTGTGTGGTTCAGGGCGTATCGTCCACGCGTCAATGCACTGGCGTATATCCAACCTCTGCGTATTCCAAAGGGTGATTGGCGAAGACCCACAGCGCGTTCCGTATCTATGCTGGGGCCAACGCAGTTCAGATTCTTAAACCAAACGCAAACGCTGCCAGCGCAGGGTGGCTGGAATGATGCTGGCATTGAAAAGCTTTGGCTTTACAACCTGCACTATTTTGATGACTTGAATGCGAGCAAAGCGGACGAACGTATTGAATGGCATCAAGGGTTGATTGGGCGCTGGCTTAAGGAAAACCCGCCGACTATAGGGAATGGTTGGGAACCCTACCCAACTTCGCTACGCATTGTTAACTGGGTGAAGTGGCTGGCTGGGGGGAATGCGGCGGTGCCGGGCATGCTGGAAAGCCTGGCGCTGCAGGCTGGCTGGCTGACAAAGCGTCTGGAATGGCATTTGCTGGGCAACCATTTGTTTGCCAACGCCAAGGCGCTGGTTTTTGCCGGGCTTTTGTTTGAAGGGCCGGAAGCTGCTGCCTGGTTGAATACAGGTTTAAACATCATCATTAGGGAGCTGCCCGAGCAGGTGCTGCCGGACGGTGGTAACTTTGAACGCAGCCCGATGTACCACGCCATTTTTCTGGAAGACGTGCTGGATTTGGTGAATGCTGCTACCCATTGGAACGGGTTGGTGCCTGAGACGCAGGTGTCTAGGTGGCGTGATATTGCTAAGCGCATGTTGGGGTGGATGTCTGGCATGACGCACCCGGATGGTGAGATTGGGTTGTTTAACGATGCGGCATTTTGCATTGCACCTGATGTGTCAGAGTTGCAGCGTTATGCACAGAGGTTCGGGATTGAATTGCCCGACAAACCAGCTGTCGTGGGAGCAAAGCTGCTTCATTACCCTGATTCAGGTTATGTGCGTTTGCAAACGCCAGCCGCGGTGGCACTGATTGATGTGGCCCAAATCGGTCCGGATTATTTGCCAGGCCACGCCCATGCCGACACATTGTCTTTTGAGCTATCTGTTTACGGGCAGCGAGTGGTAGTGAATGGCGGCACATCGCGATACGGTCTGGGGCCAGAGCGTCTGCGCGAAAGGGGCACGGCAGCGCACAGCACGGTAGTCGTGGCTGGGCAAAATTCATCAGAAGTTTGGGGTGGCTTCAGGGTGGCACGGCGGGCTTATCCGTTTGATTTGCAATTGCAGGATGAGGCCGGGGTGGTAAAAGTGGCTTGTTCACATGATGGCTACAAGCGTTTGCCAGGTGCGCCAGTGCATCGGCGCGAGTGGTTGATGAGTGCGAGCAGCTTGCAGGTGAGCGACACGGTGCATGGTGGCACGCATACGGCGTTGGCGCGTTATATCTTGCATCCAGGTGTGCAGGTCAGTGCTGCCGGCAACAACAGTTGGCAATTGACCCTGGCTGGTGGACAAAATCTGCGCGTGTTGGTTCTGACAGGGAATGGGTATATAGAGCCCGCCAGCTACGCACCAGAATTTGGAACCGTGCTGCCGACGCAATGTCTGGCAGTGGAATTGACTCAGGGGCAAGCCCGGGTGGAATGGCTTTGGAGCTGACTTTTGCATATTCTTTTTTTAACCGACAACTTTCCGCCCGAGAGCAATGCGCCGGCCAGCCGCACGTTTGAACACTGCCGCGAATGGGTGCGCGCGGGGCACAAGGTGACAGTTATCACCTGCGCCCCAAATTTTCCTAAAGGCAAAGTATTTGATGGCTACCGAAATCGGTTGTGGCAGCAGGAACTGATGGCAGGTATACGGGTGATTCGGGTCTGGTCATACATCACCGCGAATGAGGGTTTTGTCAAACGTATTCTGGATTACCAGAGCTTTATGCTTAGCGCCACCCTGGCCGCACCGTTTGTGCGCGGTGTGGACGTGGTGGTGGGCACATCGCCCCAATTTTTTACGGCGTGTGCTGCGTATTTGGTGAGCCGCATGAAACGCATACCGTTTGTGTTTGAGCTGCGCGACATGTGGCCGGAGTCGATCAAAGCAGTGGGAGCCATGAAAGATTCGGCAGTGATTAGGGTGCTGGAGCGCATCGAGATGTTCTTGTACTGCAAGGCTGCACGGATTGTGACTGTGACGCATGCATTTAAAGACACGCTCATGCGCCGGGGCATAGATGGCCACAAGATTGACGTGGTGACCAATGGTGTGGACTTGAGCCATTTCAGTCCGCAGCCCAAAGATGCCCAGTTGCTTGCGCAGCATGGGCTGGATGGCAAATTTATAGCAGGCTACATTGGCACGCATGGTATGGCCCATGCGCTAGAGACCTTGCTAGACGCCGCACAAACGCTTCAGCAAACGCCAGGTGCGGAGAATATTCGCTTGCTGTTTTTGGGCGATGGTGCCCGCAAAGTAGAGCTTGCCAAGCAGGCGCAAGCTATGGGTTTGAGCAATGTGCTTTTTTTGGATGCCGTGCCCAAAGACCAGGTGAAGCGGTATTGGTCAATCTTGGATGTTGCTGTGATCCATTTGCGCAAAACTGAGCTGTTTACCACGGTGATCCCGTCAAAGCTGTTTGAATGCATGGGCATGGGCCTGCCGGTACTGCATGGTGTGGCGGGAGAGTCGGCAGACATCGTTGTGCGCGAAAAGGTGGGGGAAGTCTTTGAGTCTGAAAATGCGCAGCAATTGGTTGAAGGTCTGCTGCGCATGCGTGACCAGCCAGAGGCTTATGCCGCTTACCAGCAACACGGTTTGGCGGCGGCAATTCGCTACGACAGAAAGCATTTGGCGCTGAAGATGCTGCAAGTTTTTAATGATCTGATTGGGAAGTAATGCATAGGAAAAAGAAAATCATGCTGGTGTTTGGTACCCGGCCTGAGGCAATCAAGATGGCACCGCTTTACCACGCGCTGAAGGCCTTGCCGGATGAGTTTGATACGCAGTTGTGTGTGACCGCGCAGCACAGGCAGATGCTGGACCAGGTGCTAAAAGTGTTTGAGATCACCCCCGACATTGACCTGAACCTGATGAAGCCGGGGCAGGATTTGTTTGACGTGACCGCGTCCGTGTTAACCGGTATGCGTGATGTACTTCGCACACACATGCCGGATGCGCTGCTGGTGCATGGCGACACGTCCACCACGCTGGCGGCTGCGATGGCGGGCTTTTACCTGGGAGTCCCGGTGGGGCATGTGGAAGCCGGTTTGCGCACGCATGACCTTCAGGCCCCCTTCCCAGAAGAGTTCAACCGCCAGGTGGCCAGCAAGCTGACCAAGTGGCACTTTGCCCCCACCGCCTTCAGCCGTCAAAACCTGATTGACGAGCGCGTGCCAGATGCTGCCATTAGCGTGACTGGCAACACCGTCATTGATGCGTTGTTCTGGATGCTGGGCCGCATCGATGCCGATGCGCAGCGGCGCAGCGTTCTGGAAGTGTTTTTGACAAAGCAGCTAAATTTTGACTGGCAGCATCAGCGCTTTGTATTGATGACCGGGCACCGGCGTGAGAATTTTGGCGATGGTTTTTTACAGATATGTCACGCACTGCAAGATCTGGCAGCGCGCTACCCGGCAACGCAGTTTGTGTACCCAGTGCATTTGAACCCGAACGTGCAGCAACCGGTAAACGCCATTTTGGCGGATGTACCCAATGTGCACTTGATTGCACCGCTTGACTATGAGCCGTTTGTGTACTTGCTCAAACACAGTCACGTTGTGCTAACCGACAGTGGTGGCATTCAGGAAGAAGCTCCCAGTCTTGGCAAGCCAGTTCTGGTGATGCGCGATGTCACCGAGCGGCCTGAGGCTATAGAGGCCGGCACGGTGCGTTTGGTTGGCGCTGATAGAAGCCGAATTGTGGCCAATGTGACGGAGTTGCTGGATAACGAGGCTAGCTATGCAGCGATGAGCAAAGCGCACAACCCATATGGGGACGGCAAGGCTTGCGCACGAATCATTTCGATATTGAGGGAAATTTAAATGCAGAAAAAAACTGTTTGCGTGGTGGGTTTGGGCTACATCGGTCTGCCAACGGCGGCCCTGTTGGCGAGCAATGGCTTTAACGTGGTGGGGGTGGATTTGAATGCCCATGCGGTAGAGACCATTAATCAAGGGCGCATTCACATTGTGGAGCCTGACCTGGATGCGTTTGTACGCTCTGCCGTGGCCGCAGGTCGGCTAAAAGCCTATGCCAAACCGCAGGCAGCAGACATTTACATGATTTGTGTGCCCACTCCATTCCATGAAGGTGAAGGGATTCCCCAGCCGAATGTTGACTACGTGCTGTCGGCTACGCGCAGCATTGCAGAGTTTGTTAAACCGGATGACTTGGTTATTTTGGAGTCAACTTCTCCGGTGGGCACCACCCAGCAAATGGCCGATGTGCTGGCGCAAGCGGGTGTGGATGTGGCCAAAATTCATGTGGCGTACTGCCCGGAGCGCGTGTTGCCCGGCAAGATCATGACCGAACTGGTTGAGAATGACCGCGTTGTTGGTGGCTTGACCACCGCAGCTACTCAGACAGTGGCAGCGTTCTATAAGACCTTTGTGCGTGGCGCAGTGCTTGAGACAGATGCCAAAACGGCTGAAATGTGCAAGCTGACCGAAAACAGTTTCAGGGATGTGAATATTGCGTTTGCCAACGAGTTGTCATTGATCTGCGCAAAAGAGGGTATCAATGTCTGGAATCTAATTCAGCTTGCCAACCGTCACCCGCGCGTCAGCATCCTGCAGCCCGGCGCAGGTGTCGGCGGGCATTGCATTGCCGTTGACCCCTGGTTCATTGTGGCGCGCGACCCAGAAAACGCCAGACTGATTCGCACTGCCCGCGAGGTGAACAACCACAAGACTGTTTGGGCAATCGATCAAATCAAGATTGCGGTGGCAGATGCATCTGCACGCACAGGCCGGAAACCCAAGGTCGCGTGTATGGGTTTGGCCTTTAAACCCGATATTGACGATTTGCGCGAGTCACCAGCCGTGCACATTGCCGACGCCTTACTTTCACAAGGTTATGACGTGGTGGCTGTGGAACCAAATATTGAATCGCACGACCGCTTTACGCTGTTGACACTTGAAGATGCGTTGAAGACCGCTGATGTTTTTGCGGTGTTGGTTAAACACCGGGGGTTTTTGGATGTATCCGTCAAGGCATCACTGGTCGAGATAGGGGCGTTGGATTTTTGTGGCGTACTGACCGCCTGAAAGATAGTTGTGCCCACAAAGTGTGGACGCATCCGTTCGTCATATTGACCGATTAAATCCCGCACGTTCCCAAGGCCAAATTTCCACGCGATAGCGGTTTTGAATCCTCTTCACCATCGTGGTGGACAAGTCATCGGTCAATTCGTTGACGAAGAAAGAACTGCGCAGGGCAAAGGGCTCCCGGCGCACAGCGTCTCGCTCATAGGTCAGCCCTTCATGTTGCTCCATCAGGCTGGCGCGTTCACGCAGCACGGCGCTTGAGTTAAACACCCAGTCAACAAAGTCGATTTCTTGCGTTGTCCATTCGCACACGGGTGCGCTCAGGTAGTCTGTTGCCCAGTCCGGGCCATTTCGGGTGCTGGCATGCCAGTACAGGTGCTCGTTAATCTTGGTGCGACCGGTGAGCCCTTGTGCGATGTAGGGGTTGGCAGCAATGCCCCTGCGCACATACGTGCAGGCACTCACAAAATCCCCCTCTCGAAACGCAATTTGGCCCGCCTGATACCAGTGCGCCGGTGAATCTGCGGCTTCCTTCAGATAGCTCTTCATGGCACTTTTGGTATCACCCGTCATCATGCTGATGTCGCCCAACAGCATGCGCACACCCAGGTTGTCCGCAGGGCACCAGGCCAGCAGCTTTTTGGCTAGGGCCTTGGCCGCCTTGCCGTCACCCTGGTGCATCAACCCCAGCAGATAGCCGTGAGCAATGCGCAAGAAGGAGCGGTTGTCGATTTCAATCCAGTTGATCTGACCCTTGAAGCCTGGCGGGATGAGTGCGGTTGCCTGCCGGTAGGCTTTTTCCCATACGTCAGTGGCTTCATCGCGCATCTCAAGGCACCACAGACGGTTGGCGATGAAGTTTTGAATCTCCAACTGGCCGGGGAACTTGAGCAACAGCTTTTGGGCGCGCAGCAGGGCCTGCTTGCGGCTGATGCGGCCTGCGTCCAGGCTGTCTTGCAGCTCGTCAAGCTCTTCTTCTTCGGTCCAGTTCCTGGAAAACGTGCCGCAGTAAATAAGCTTGTCTGTTTCGTCGTCGGTTTCTTCACGTACGAAGAAATTAAGTTGGGTCGTCATGGCTGGTTTCCTTGGTTGGCTGTTTGGATGTAAACACCCGGCCTTGGGATGCGATATATCGGCGAATGTCAGGCGCCATGTGTTCTGGCACCAGCATCACGGCAAGCTCCATCGCATCGGCAATGCGTTCGATGGACGACAAACGCGGGTCGCGCTTGCTGCTTTCAATCTCCGACAGGTGCTGCACCGACATGCCCGCAATGCCTGAGACGCTCCCCAGAGTCAGGCGACGCTGGTTGCGGATGCGGCGAATGGTGGAGGAGATGAAGGAGTGCATGGTGGGGAGTTTAGGTGGCGACACAGGGAGGTATTCATCGTATTGTATGAATTCGTAAATTTGGTCAACCTTCATTGGGTCTTTGCCGCTGAAGGCACCGCCGCCGCGCGGGCATGCGGTTACCTAGGCTCATCTCGGGGCTATGCTGGGTGGACAACACGACGGTGTCGATGCTGTGCGGTTTGACGTCAACGTAACGCATGTTCACCTGGCTCTTGGCATCCATGGCTGGCGGCCGTCCTTGCGCATTTGCGCCTTGCGCTCGACCAAACGGTGGGCGTAGTAAATGGGCGCGGGCATCAGCTCGGGGGTTTCGTTGCAGGCATAGTCAAACATCAGGCCTTGGTCGCTGGCACCGGTGTTGAGGTGGTCGTCGCTGACATGGTCAAAGCCTTGGGCGATGTCATTGCTTTGCTTGTTGTAGGCCACCAGCACCGCACAGCCTTTGTAGTCAATGCTGTAGTCCGAGTTGTCGCAGCCATGGCGTTTGAGTGTGTCGCGTGCGATCTGGATGTAGTCGACGGTGGCGTTGGTGGTGATTTCACCTGCCAACAGGACCAGGCAGAAGGCCAATGCCGTTCAACCGAATCAGTCCATACTCACCACCATCAGACGATTGGCCAAGTGCACTGCGATCGGCGTCTGGTTGCACGTTTCGGCGGCTGACGAGGTGCAGACTTAATCAGTGGGCCTGCGGAATCCTATTCCTTCCGGCCCTACTTTCCCAATATCTCCATCAGCATCGCGCAGGCGGGCCATTTTCTTGGCACGCTGAGGCCATATACAACCGTGGAGCGTTCACCCGGTTGACTTTTGTCGCCACCGACCTCGGCTCCATATATCGACATCTTCCACAGGGTCAGTTCTGGACAGTCCTGCGACTGCACACCTTCATAGGTAAAAACACCGTTACCGAGGTTCTGCTGGACATTTGCGCCGGCGCCGGTGAAAAATGAGTCGAAGCGGTGGCGGCCAGCCTCGTTAAGGAAGGAGGCCCGCACGAAGTGGTCGGGGCCCAAGTCCACACGCCAATGATGTTGCGCCAGGCCCCTGACCATAAATTCGCAGAGTTTTTCGATGTCTCTGTTATTGATTGGCACTGTCATCTCGAACTGCCAAGGTCCGCCGTTGACCGATCGGACCGTGTAAGCGACGCCGGCGGCTAGTGCGTCATGTAGCTTTCTATTTTTGCCCAACCGGTGCCCGGTCATAGCCAGCGCCTGCCCAGCATGCGTATGCTGAGCTCCGAACGGCATGATTGCTGTCAAAGTGTGTTCCAGCTTCGATTTGGCGTTGTTGCACTCGGAACAGGCTGGGACCTTGGGAAGATCGCCGCGCTTGTCCTCGGGAAAGAAGCCTCGTGCGATGACGTGGTCGGCAGTGGCGGCCACACGTGCATTGCAGTAGACACACGGAACACCTTTATAGCCTTTGCCCATTGGTATCTCCGTATTGCAGTTGCCAAGCCATTTTTGGAGTTGAATCGCTCCAACCTAGGGGGAAGACATGATGAGTTCGATGTCCTGCAACCCTATTCAAATGTGACACACCGAGTCCCTCCTCAATAATTCTGGTTACGCGGGGATTTATCATTGGTGATACATAAAAATCACAGGGGGAATGGATGGCGATTGAACTCATTTACAGCTTTCTGACTTATCCCAAGAAAAGTCAAGCGGAGGATGCGATTGTCAGTGGCACTGAGGTTCCTTTGACCGAGGGCAAGTTGTTTTCAATGCTAAGGGACATCTTTGATGGTGCAGGGAAGGATTGCAACGTCCCGGTGATGTTCACCTCCAATGGAGATAGGCAAGAAAACGCCGTCCGATCAGATTTGCTTGCGCTAGTTGCTTCGCCAGGGGTTTACCAAGCCGCGCCATTGGCCACTCGTCTGCAACGCTCCACTTCAGGCTCATCCGGGATGGGCTTGCTGTTCATCTGCTTAGGCAAAGATGCCAATAGGGATGAACGAATAGTCATCTCCAGATTTCCTGCCGATGAGGGGGTGGTCGCCGAAAAAACCACTGATAAGCTCACCGTTCATTTTGTTGAACAGGTCTTTCTGAAGAGTTCGTATTCTTACAAGGCAGCGACCTACGTTTGGAAGGGAAAGCCCAACCACCAGCTCTGGGCCGGTCATGTGGTGGACAAACAGATCAACCACGGGAACAAATCGGTCGCCGACTACTGGATAGTGGATTTCCTTCACTCCGAGATGAAAACCAATGCGGCACTGGGAACGAAGAGGCTGGCCAATGCATTGAAATCTGCTATTGCAGCGACGACTGACATTGAGATCAAGAGCCAGATCACCTCAGCAGCGCATTTGGCCAAAAACCTGCCGCAAAAGGCCATGACCATTTCTGAGTTTTGCGTAAATTTTCAACTGTCTGAGGCGACCAAGACAGCCGTCCTATCCAAGGTCGATCCGCCTCGGCTCGTCAATGAGAAATTCCGCTTTGATGCAGTCGAGTTCTCGCGTCATATTGCTTACAAGCAGATTGAACTCGACAACGGCGCTGTTTTGTCTGCGCCAGCAGAAAAATTCGAGCAGTGCTTTGTGAATACGAAGAAGAAGGATAGCCACACGTTCACAACGACCGGTCATATTGTTGATGAGCGCTTGAAGACAACGAAATGAACGAAGCCACCCTTATTGAAGAGTACCGCCAGCGCCACGAGACGATTCTGAAGCCGCTCGCCGGCAAATTGACTGCATTCATCCAAGACATGGTTTATGGCACCCCTCGTGTAGACAGGGTGTCCGCTCGCGCAAAAAGTCCGGAGCGATTTTTTGGAAAAACCCAAAAACTGAATGAGGTCGGAAAACTAAAGTACGAGTACCCTTTTGAGCAGATTCAGGATTTGATTGGGGCACGCATTATTGTTTTTTACAAGCAGGATGTCGAGGCAGTATGTGAAATAGTAGAGCGCTACTTTCGCCACATTGAAAACAAGGTTCTTGCCCCTGACGAGGCAGACAAATTTGGTTATGTTGGCATGCACTACATTTTGGCGATACCGGAAGATGTAATCGAAGACGCCGCTGACAGAGACAAGACTCCGCAGTTCTTTGAGCTTCAAATAAAGACGTTGTTCCAGCATGCATGGAGCGAAGCCGAACATGACGTGGGATACAAGCCTAGCGACACAATTTCTACACATCAAAAGCGCCAGCTGGCCTTCACTGCAGCCCAAGCTTGGGGTGCAGATCACATTTTTGCGCAGCTTCATCACGAGCTGAATGGTGCAAAGCCGCACGTTGGTCAATAACGCAAATGACACTAAATCCAATGCCGAACCGATTCGCCAAGTTTGTTGGTGCAATCAAAGACCAGTCAGTCTGGTTGTTCATGTCGTTCGCGGTCGCCGCAGCGCTTTTGCCATTTGTGGCCGAAATCACCGGAGAAGTGCCGATGGTTTTGCACTTCTCGATACGGTGGAGCTCATGAGCCAACACTCATTTGTTCCTAGTCCGGGTCACGTTCGCGTCGAAGGGGACTTCGCTCGCGTGTTCGATGCTGACGACTACAAAACGATGATTAACGCGCTCGACGAGGCCACTGTCGTTTTTCGAGCGCACTTGGTCATGGAGGAGTTCCTGAATATTTGGGCGGCACGAGTTACCAGCACCGAGGATCTTTTTGAGGGAATCTTTGTCTCATTCAAAACGAAGCTTGCGATCTGCCAAAACCTTGGGTTTGACGCGAGGTTTGCTAAGGTGCTCGATAAGCTGAACGACATTCGAAATCGGTACTCGCATCGACGCAAATACCAGCTGGAGGAGAGCGGGCTCAATGCGCTTCGCGATGCCGTGGATGCGCTACCTTCCCCAAATCCGACACAGCCCTGTTCAGAGTTCGAAATTTGGCTTGAAGGAGCAGACATTTCGGGCGCGCGCCGCCAAATGACGTATACATGGGCGACCGCAGATGTAAAGAAGAGAATGACTATCGTGCAGGTGATTGCGGTCCTGAAATTGGTGCAGTGGATGCAAGACGCATTCAACTCCCGTGGTGTCAAGTACGACCTCATCGTAGTTCCTGCGCCAGGAGGTCTGACCCGATCATGAGCACTTTGACGTCACTAATCCCTGACGTAGATGTGTTTTTGGCTCTTGCGCCAGAAGAACTTGCTGAAATCGTTCTTCAGCTGGCTCATGAACGGCGACAGAACGATCTAATTCACCTACAGTCCATCGCCTCAGACATTCACGGCAGTCTTGGCGCGTCAGACGGCTATCCCCAAAACCGGAAACGAGATGTCGAGTTGGCGCTGGCGGAATCGTGGAATTGGCTATCGGTGCAGGGCCTTCTGATTCCAGAGCCAGGAACAAACGGAAGCAATGGCTGGATGGTCCTTAGTCGCCGTGCACGAGCGATATTGGCTAATGGATCTTTCACGACATATGCACGTAGCGTTGCCTTCCCGAAAGCGTTGTTGCATCAATCCATACGTCTGCAGTCTTACCTGCAAGGGAAAGTTCGACCTGTCAACATGGATCGTTTTGTGTAAGCAACATCCGTACTTGCTTTTGGCGGACTTCACTACGCAGTTTTGAGCCCGCATTGGGGGGCTTTTATGCCTTCGGAGAGGCTATGCGACGTGCCTGTTGGCCGACGCAGACCAGGGTTCTAAAAGAAGAAGAAAAGCTTCCGCCAAAAAGCCGCCAAAATCAAAAAAATAAGGCTAAAAGCCCCATGAATACTAGATAACGTGGGTACTGGGCCATCATGGGGGTGTGGGCAGCCAGTGCCATGCCCGCGGCGGCTTTGTCGCTGTCAGGTTTTTCTTTTTGCATGAACGAATTGGTGCCTTATCGCGTTTGGGCTGCGGTTTCAAGTTGCCTTGGAGTGTGCAACCAAGCTGACTTGCAGGCGCTGGCGCACGGCCTGAAAAATGGAAGCTAGATTGTCCATGCTGGGGTTGCCTGCGGGCGATAGCATGCGGTGCAAGCTCTTGCTGGGCTTGGCGGTCAGCATCGCGAGCTGCTCGAAACCTAGGGTGGCGTTGACAAGGTCACGCAGGATCAGTCGGGCGGTTTCCGGTTCTCCATTGAGGAAAAGGGTCGCGGCTTCGTCCAAGAGGGCCTGCGCAAATGTTGGATCACTCTGCACCCGCTCCAAGACCGTAACTTTGAAATCTCTAGTCAGTGCCATAGCATTTACCCCTTGTGTTTGCCTACAAAACTGGCTGCCATCGCCTTCTTGCGGGCCTTGTATTCAGCCAACAACTCCTTGGCTCTGTCGATGTCCCGCTGCTGGCGCCGCTTGGTGCCGCCGCCAAACAAGACTATCAGCGTGTCTCCATCTTTGGCGAGGTAGATGCGGTACCCTGGACCCCAGTCGATGATGTACTCTCCCATGCCATCAAACCACTTGATACTGGATGTGTTGCCAAGTTCCATTCGAAGTTTTGCAACGGTTACTTTTGCGGCCGCTTGCGCCGACAGACTGTCAAACCATTGCTTGTAAGGTTTTGACGCATCCTCGCGGAGATACTCTTCAACTTTAAGGGCCATACTGAATGGTAACACTTGTGTTACCTTTGGCCGCACAGGCTGTTGCCTTCGGCGCGCCGACTAATCGTGCGTCTTTATCATCGCCTGGTGGGTGAGGCAACAAGTTGAAACGAGGTGTTCGAGGTAGACTGAAATCAAATAATTTTGAGCTCGTAGGTCATCTATGCGGCACAGGGATTCAACATGGTTTTTCGAAATGGTTTGTACGACCGCCTCATCTATGACGATGAGGTGAGCGCGCTAGCCGGTTTGACCGAACAGCACCGGGCTTTGTTGGAGACGCCAACAGAGCATCAGCGCCGCGAGCAATTCTTGGACGAACTGGTCCAGTGTTTACCCGAATTGTTGGACGCAGCGGCCGCTGGCGGGGTCGATGCTGCCGAGAAGGCCCGGCTCGAAATTGAGTTCATTCGGCGCTTGCTGATGACCATGCGAACGCAAACCAGCCAACCAGCGCGCAAACTGGCGGTCCCACCCCAGCGGCTCAAGTCGGTCCACAGCCCTAACACTGAGGTGGCCTATCCCGGTACGGGATTGCGCCACCCTTGGTTGTTCACATCAGCCAAATCCGACCCATCCTTGCTGCGTGAGTTGCGTGCTGAGCTTCAGTCGGCAGATCGGGTGGATATTCTGGTTAGCTTCATCACCTGGAGCGGTGTGCGCAAGTTGATGGACGTGCTGACCCAAGTGACGGCATTGGACGGTGCCGGCAACCCCAGGACCCGATTTCGAATACTGACAACGACCTACATCGGTGCGACAGAGGCTCGCGCGGTAGATGCCCTAGCCAGATTGCCCGGGGTGGCGTTGCGTGTTTCCCTGGATGGCCGGCGCACGCGTCTGCACGCCAAAGCGTGGATTTTTCATCGAACAACGCACTTTGGCACAGCCTTTGTCGGTAGCGCCAACTTGTCAGAATCCGCGCTGATTGGCGGCATTGAGTGGACCGTCAAGTTCACGCAATCCAGCGTCGCCACCATGTTCGACGCGGCTGTCGCGAATTTCGAAACCCTTTGGAATGATCAGGAATTTCAGACCTACGATCCGTCGAATGATCAGCATCGCGAGGCCTTGATACGAGCCCTATCGGACCAAAAAGGTGGCGGGCGTGTGGCTGCAGTCCATCCGGTGGCGCTGCAGACATGGTTTGACCTTCAGCCCAAGGCCTACCAGCAAGAAATGCTCGATAGGCTGGATGCTGAGCGCCGAATGGGCCGCCGCAGAAATCTGCTGGTGGCGGCGACGGGCACGGGCAAAACCGTCGTGGCGGCATTTGATTACCTTCGGTTGAAGGAGGCTGAGGGTGCCGCGCCGCGCTTGCTGTTTATCGCTCATCAAACCCAAATCCTGAAGCAGGCGATGTCGACGTTTCGGCAGGTTCTGCGTGACCCGGCTTTCGGTGAGTTGCTTGATGGCGAGAACACGCCAGACCGCTATGAGCACCTGTTCGCCACCATCAACACCGTGCATGGTCGCAGACTGGTCACGCAATTGGGCAGCGATTTCTGGCGTGTCGTCATCGTTGACGAGGCGCATCATTTGCCGGCATCGACTTTCGACCAGCTCATGCGCGCTGTCCAACCGCACTATCTTTTGGGTTTGACTGCCACGCCGGAACGCGCAGACGGTCAAAATCTTGGGTTGTATTTTGATGCGAGACCGGATGGTTCGCCGGCTGTTTCCTTGCGGCTGTGGGATGCACTCGATCAACAACTGCTCGCGCCTTTCGAGTACTACGCCAGTGCGGACGAGACTGATCTGACCGCTGTGGACTGGGGGCGCGGCGCTGAGGTGTCACAACTGGCCAACCTCATTGACGGTAATTTGGTGCGGGCCAGAACGGTTGTCAATGCTGTGGCTCGCTATGTGTCTGACCCCCGCACTTTGAAGGGTTTGGCCTTTTGCGTCAGCGTGGCTCACGCTAAATTCATGGCGGGTTGCTTTACCCAAGCGGGCTTGGCTGCAGTTGCCTTGAGCGGGACAGATTCCCAAGAGACGCGGACCGCAGCGGTTAAGAAGCTGCGCGACGGCGTCCTGAAGGTGATTTGCACCTGCGACATCTTCAACGAGGGCATTGATATTCCCGAGGCGAATGCCGTGTTTTTGCTGCGACCCACACAGAGCCCCGTGATCTTCCAGCAGCAAATTGGTCGCGGGCTGCGGTTGGCCCCTGGCAAAGACACTTGCCTCGTGCTTGATTTTGTGGGCCAGTACCAAGCTGGTTTTCGCTTCGATGTGTTGTTGCGCTCCATCACTGGTTTGTCGCGTCGTGAGATTGCTGAATCGGTGAAAGACGGCTTTAGCAAATTGCCGGCTGGCGTTCATATCCAATTCGACCGAGTCGCGCGTGACCGTGTGTTGGAGAACCTGCGTCAGGCATTGAATTTGAACTTGGTCCGGCTCAGCGCCGAGCTCTCTGCCTGGTCAGCGGCCCGCAGCGGTGGCGAGGTGTCCCTTCGTGCCTTCCTGCTAGACAGTGAACTGGAGTTGTCGGACATTTACACCTCGGGGTCTAACGCACGTTCATGGACCAGTTTGAAGCGCCATGCTGGACTGGAGACTCGGCCGGTTGGATTGCGGGAATACGACCTTGCTCGGCGCGTTTATAGCGTTTTGCATGCGCAGGAGCCCAACGTGCTGTCGGCTTGGTACGACGCTTTGCATGGCAAGCCGGTGCAGCCGGTGGCCGTACAAATGCTCGCGCACCAACTCCTGCCATCTCGCAGTGAACGGATCAGTGCGGCGTCATTTATCGACTTGCTGCAAGGCAATCCGGTTGTGCTGGACGAATTGCGTGAAGTCTGTGACATCTTGCGCGAGCGCACCTCGTTGGCCCCTATTCACTTGTCAGATGCGCCCGCTACCTGGCCGTTGGCTTTGCATGGTCGCTACAGCCGCTTTGAGTTGTTGACAGCCGTCGGGTTTGCCAATGAGCTTGTTCGCCCGCTATCGGATGGTGGTTGCCTGCCCTTGGAGGCACAGAAAATTGAGTTGTTGTTTGTGACCCTGGACAAAAGCGAAGGTTTTGCTGAGCACGTGCAGTTCAAAGACTACGCCGTCAGCCCGACGCTGTTCCATTGGCAAACCCAGAACAGGGCAGGGCCCGACAACGCTACCGGTCGCCGCTACCTGGAGAGTGCGAGCAATGGCTGGCGGTTTCAGCTCTTTGTCCGAGAGGACCGCGATACGCCCTACGTGGCGGTCGGGCCCGTGAAGCTGCTGTCCCATGAAGGAGATAGGCCCATCTCTATCACCTGGCAAATTCAAGCGCCTTTGTCGGCTGAGCTTTTCCGGCGCTTTAGCGTGCTGCGCGGGTGATTTGCCTCTGATAGCAACGCGCGGTTTCATGCATGCCCAAAACGGGCTCTGTAGGGCTACGCGAAGTAAGGGGTTCAAATTTGCTGTCGACATTGCTAATCCGCCGGCAAAGGGCATCTTGTGTTTCTAAAGACGTATTTTGTATAAAATAGCTTTCATGCCTGCCCGCTCTAACCTTGCAGAAGATCAGCGCCAGTTGCTTGCCCAGTTTGGTGAGCGCTTGCGTCTGGCGCGCTTGCGTCGGCGCCTCACCGCTCAGCAGGTGGCCGATTCGGCAGGCATCACCCGGGTCACCTTGCACCGTGCCGAGGCGGGTGACGCGGCGGTCACCATGGGTACTTACATCAAGGTCATGGCGGCCATGGCGCTTGATGCCGATGTTGGCCTGCTTGCACGTGACGACACGGCGGGGCATTTGGTACCAGATGCCCAATTGCCAGCACGACGGGCGGGCACCAGCTTTCCGCGGCGCATCCGGCTTGCCAAGTACCCGCAATTGCGGTCGATTGCTTGGGGCTTGGCGGATGACGCCGAAGTCGGCCCCACCGAGGCCTTTCAGCTGTACGAGCGCAATTGGCGCCATGTTGAAATGGCCGCCATGGAGCCGGCAGAGCAAGCGCTGTTGGCCATGTTGACTGCCACCATTGGCAAGGGGGTGATGAATGTTTGAACGCCCCCACCATCAGCGTTTTGCGCGGGTGACTTGACGCTGACACAGCGCTATCTGCTCGCTGAGTTCGGTGCTCGCTTGTGTCTATCACGTCTGCGTCGAAGCTTCACTGCCCAGCAGGTGGCCGACCTTCGCTTAACGGAGAAGGCGGGGGGCGATCGCAACTTGCAAAAAGTCGGCGGAGAGCGAAGCGAGCGCCTCAGAGCAGGACTAGATTTTGCTGCCGGAAACCCACGACGGCGGTCGTGAGGATCCCGCCATCGGTGGTCACCAACCTAGACCCGTTGCTCACAGCAAGGGCTAGAAGGTAGACGCCAGTAATATGGTCTGATGTAAGCATCACCGCTTGGTTGAAGACCGAGGGGTTGATCAAGCTCACGCTGTCTGGCCATAACTGATGCTCGGGTTGGGCAGACATCGCGGCGAGCAATGCCAGCGTTGACTGAGGCGGTTGCTTGTTTGGGTAGCCTTTGTTGCCGATGATGCGAGCCGTGCCGTTTTGAGTTAGCGGGCACGAGGCCCATCCGTGGACGGGCGCGTTCTGCGTGAACCACGCCCCCACTTTGACGTGGTTCACGTGGTTCTTATCGATCAGGGCAATCAGAGCGCAAACGTCCAACAAAGCTCGCATGGGTCAAAGACCCTCGTTGTTCTGCAGCTCGCGTACGAGCTCGTCGGTGACGAGAGGCGTCTCCGGATTCCGAGCGAACGGAATCACGCCGAGCGCGAGCAGCTTTCGGTCGAGTTCGGACTGATCAGCCACGCCCACCGCCTTGTGGACTGCACCTTGCTGAATTCCTTGCCGCGCGAACTCGCTCACCACAGAGCCCAGGCTTGAGCTGTTGGTTTTGCTGATGCTTCGCGCCAATGCCAAGATGTCATCGTCAATGTCGATAGTGGTTCTCATAGAGCCTCTTGATGGGTGATGTTTGATGTTTGATGTTATCAGTTTGGTGTTGTCGACCGCTCCAAGACGACAATCAGCGTGTCTTGGGACATTACCTACTAAAGCCTTCCGCGAATTGGCTTACTTCCGCCCATACGTGCTGTCGTGGTCAGGTGCGAGGGTCGGTTGTTCAAGTCAAGGCGAACAGGGGCTTCGCTGGAACCCATCCGTTTTACTTGCCCTGGGCGGCAGCAGCTAGAAGGGCATCAGTCTGAACGTCAGATGCAGGGTGTTGCTTTGACCATTCCAGAGCCCGTGCCAAGTCGGACGCCGCTTGTGTTTCGTGCAGCCAGCGCTCGTTATCACGGATAACGGTGGCGGTGCGAATCAGCCAAACACCTGTTTCTTTTTCTTCGACCAAAACTTGATGTTGAGCTGGGACGCGACCGTGCTGCTGTACTTGGTGTTTGCGGCCGGGCTGATTTTGAGGACTTCAATTCAAATATGCTTTGTCCGATGCTTGGGTGCTGCAGACGCGGCGTCTCGCCTACCCAAATAGTTCGCAATAATCTTGGCAAAAAATTAATTATAAGTTATAAAATTAGTCTTTAAATCAATTAGTTAAACATAAATTTAACTTGGCAAAATAGTTCTATGTTTACCCAAACACACCAATTTGAGCCGCTGCTGCCTGCAGATGCTCACTTAGAGCCGCTGCTGGGCAAAGCCCATGAGTTGACTCGCGCGGCTACGCTCTTGGCTGGCACACGCGTTCCGCCCGAGTTGCGCGCCTTGCTGCGAAGCATGAACTCTTACTACACCAACCGCATCGAGGGGCAGCACACAAGACCCCACGAGATCGATCAGGCACTTAGAAAAGACTTCTCAAAAGACGCCAAGCTGGCCGCCAAGCAGCGACTGGCTGTGGCGCATATCGAGGCTGAAGTTGCCTTGGAGCAGCGTTACGGCGGCTTCGATGCTGCCCCCGGTCTGTATTCCGCAGACGCAGTGCAAGTGATGCACCAGGAGCTCTTTGGCAGACTGCCCGCCCAAGACTTGATGGCCGACGAAGGCGAGCAGGTTGTGCCGGGCCAGTTCCGCCAGCGTGAGGTCAAAGTGGGCCAACACGTGGCGCCGGCATTTGACAGCGTGCCCGCATTCCTGCACCGCTGGGCCAGTTTGTATGGCCGTGTGCGGCGGGGTGAGGCTGCATTGGTGGCATTGGCCTGCGCGCACCAGCGGCTGGGTTGGGTTCACCCGTTTATCGATGGCAATGGTCGAGTCATGCGTCTTCACACCCATACGCTTTTGCGTGCGCTGGGCTACACGGGCGGGTTGTGGTCGCCCCTGCGGGGGTTCGCCCGCAGCACAGAGCGCTATTACGCGCTGCTGGCAGATGCCGACAGCCTCCGCCGGGGCGATCTGGATGGGCGGGGTAACCTCAGCCAGCAGGCCTTGATAGCCTGGGCGGACTATGTGCTGGAGGTGTGCCGGGACCAAGTGAGCTTTATGGGCAGCATGCTGGACTTCAAAACCCTACTGCCCCGTTTGGAGGCGTGCCTGGTCTTTGAGTCCACGGTTGAAAAGTCGGGTGTGCGACAGGAGTCACTTCGTGGATTGCACTATTTGTTCCTGAGCGGGCAAGACATGTCGCGCGGAGACTTCAAGTCAATGCTGGGCGTCAGCGACCGGGCGGCCACCGATGCGCTTGGTGCGCTGGTCAAGCGAGGACTGCTCAAATCTGATACGCCGCAAGGCAAAGTGCGCTTTGGCTTGCCGCAACATGCACTTCGCTTTTTGTTTCCAAGCTTGTGGCCAGAGGCTGAAGCGGACGCAGCGAGCACCATGCACAGGCGGTCGACATGTTGAATGCGGGCGTAGCCGCAGCCCTGGGGGCCGCGCTGCTGTTTGGCGCCGGCACGCCGCTGGCCAAGCTGCTCTTGGGCAGCGTGGGGCCATGGATGCTGGCGGGTTTGTTTTACCTGGGTTCGGGCTTGGGCCTGACCATGTACCGCCTAGCCACCCGGGCAGCGCCGGTCAAGTTGGCCCGGGGCGAGGCCGTCTGGCTGGCCGGGGCGACGCTGTCTGGCGGCGTGGTCGGTCCGTTGCTGCTGATGACGGGCTTGCTCGGTATGCCGGCATCGGGGGCGTCTTTGTTGCTCAATGCCGAAGGGGTGTTTACGGCAGTGCTGGCCTGGGTGGCTTTTCGCGAAAATTTTGATCGGCGCATTGCGCTGGGTATGGTTCTGATTGCCGCCGGGGCGATGGTGCTCAGTTGGCCAGAATCGGTGAACTGGGCCGGCCTGTGGCCCGCGCTGGCCATATTGGGCGCCTGCTTCGCTTGGGGGCTGGACAACAACCTGACCCGCAAGGTGGCGCTCAACGACGCCACCTGGATCGCATCGGTCAAGGGCCTGGTGGCGGGCAGCGTCAACCTGGCGCTGGCCTTGGTGGTCGGGGATCAGTTGCCAGGCGGCGTAACCGTGGCGGTGGCCATGGCGGTGGGTTTTCTGGCCTATGGCGTAAGTCTGGCGCTGTTCGTGGTGGGCCTGCGGCATTTGGGTGCGGCCCGTACTGGGGCTTATTTTTCAGTGGCGCCGTTTTTTGGTGCGGCCCTGGCCTTGTTGGGCGGTGAGCCGGTGACCCTGACCCTACTGGTTGCCGGCGTGCTGATGGCAGCGGGAGTGTGGCTGCATTTGACTGAACAACATGCGCATGTCCACGCCCATGAAGCGATGCTGCATGACCACGAGCATGAGCACGATGAGCACCACCAGCACACCCATGCTGACGGCCAGTTCACAGCGGGCAAGCATGCGCACCCGCATCGGCACGAGCCGCTAAGCCACGCCCATGCCCACTACCCGGATGCTCACCACAGGCACCGGCATTGAAGGGCTGGTGTCATGGATGGGTCGGTTTATCTGTCAATTATTTCGAGTATCATTGAAATATGGAATCAATCGCTGTTGATAAAGCCCTGGCCGCGCTCGCCCAGTCATCACGGCTGGAGGTGTTTCGTTCACTGGTGGTGGCTGGTCAGGCCGGTTTGACCCCGGGCGCCTTGTCTGAAAGCCTGGGCGTGGCGCCCAACACGCTGTCATTTCATTTGAAAGAACTGGTGAATGCCGACCTCATCAGCCAGGAGCGGGTTGGGCGCAACCTGGTTTACCGTGCCCAGTTTGACCGCATGAACGCGGTGCTGGCCTACCTCACCCAAAACTGCTGCCAGGGCCAACCCTGCCTGCCGGCGCTTGCCAACGCATGCGACTGTTAACCACCGACCTGGAGCTACCAACCATGACTACCCCACTTAAACCCCTCAACGTACTTTTTCTGTGTACGCACAATTCCACCAGAAGCATCCTGGCCGAAGCACTTTTGAACGCCATGAGCGGTGGCCGCTTCCGCGCTTATTCGGCCGGCAGCAGCCCGCGGGAGAACCAAAAGCCGAATCCGCTGGGTTTGAAGGCGCTGGAAACCGCTGGCATCGCCACCGAGGGCTTGAACAGCAAAAGTTGGGATGTGTTCGCGGGGCCGGATGCGCCCCACATGGACTTGATCATCACGGTGTGTGACAACGCAGCCGGTGAAGTCTGCCCGCTTTGGCCCGGGCACCCGGCTACTGCGCATTGGGGTTACCCGGATCCGTCTGAGGGCGATGGTTCTGAAGACGACAAGCGTGAGGCAACCCGCAAAACCCTGCACGCCATCAAGCGACGACTGGAGTTGTTGTGCAGTTTGCCCGATGCCAAGCTGCAACAGGCGGTCTTGCAGACCAGCGCCCGGCAGTTGGCCCTCGCCTGAGGATTGATCCATGCAAGCTGAACCTGGCGGCAATGCCAAGCCGGCCGCAGGGGTTGCCATGAGCGTTTTTGAACGCTACCTGACGGTGTGGGTGTTCCTCTGCATAGTTGTGGGCATCGTTCTGGGCCAGCTCTTTTCGCCCGTGTTCCAGGCCGTTGGCCAGATGGAGTTTGCCAAGGTCAACTTGCCAGTGGGCTTGCTAATTTGGGTGATGGTGATCCCCATGCTGGTCAAGGTCGATTTCGGCGCCCTTGGTGAAGTGCGCAAGCACGTCAAGGGCATTGGGGTGACGCTGTTTGTCAACTGGCTGGTCAAGCCTTTTTCTATGGCCCTGCTGGGCTGGTTGTTCATTCGCCATTGGTTTGCGCCCCTGCTGCCGCCGGATCAGATCGACAGCTACATTTCTGGGTTGATCTTGCTGGCCGCGGCACCGTGCACCGCCATGGTGTTTGTCTGGAGCCGCCTCACCGGGGGAGACCCTCTGTTCACGCTGTCGCAAGTGGCTTTGAATGACAGCATCATGGTGATTGCCTTTGCACCGCTGGTGGGCTTGCTGCTGGGCATCTCGGCCATCATCGTGCCTTGGGACACCCTGCTCACGTCCGTGGTGCTGTACATCGTGATCCCCGTGATCTTGGCGCAAATTTTGCGCAGGTCGCTCTTGGCCAGGGGCGCAGCTTTTTTTGAGGCGACCATGGCCAAAATTGGTCCCTGGTCCATAGCCGCGCTGTTGCTCACATTGGTGCTGTTGTTTGCGTTCCAGGGTGAAGCCATTCTGAAGCAGCCGCTGGTCATTGCCTTGCTGGCGGTGCCTATCCTGATTCAGGTGTTTTTCAACTCGGCCCTGGCCTATTGGCTCAACCGCGCGGTGGGCGAGAAGCATTCGGTGGCCTGCCCGTCGGCTTTGATTGGCGCGTCCAACTTCTTCGAGCTGGCGGTAGCGGCTGCCATCAGCCTGTTTGGTTTTAATTCTGGCGCGGCCCTGGCGACGGTGGTGGGTGTGCTGATTGAGGTGCCGGTGATGCTGCTGGTGGTGTACATCGTCAACAACTCCAAAGGCTGGTACGAGCGCGGCGCCTCAGTGCCAGGCGCTTGAACTGCGATGACCTTGCCCTCAGACGCCATTGATGCGGCCAGTTTCAGGCTGCCAAGCCAGAGCCAGTTGTCGGCCACGGCCCCGTCAACCCACCCGCCCAGAATTTTGATGCTGTACGGCTCGCTGCGCGAGCGCTCTTACAGCAAGCTGTTGACATTGGAGTCGGCGCGCCTGCTGGAGGCCATGGGGGCTGAGGTGAAGGTCTTTGACCCGCAAGATTTGCCGCAGCCCGATGCCGCACCCGAGACGCACCCTAAAGTGCGTGCATTGCGTGACTTGGCCACCTGGTCAGAAGGCATGGTGTGGTGCTCGCCCGAGCGCCATGGCGCCATGACCGGCATCATGAAAAGCCAGATCGACTGGATCCCCTTGTCGATAGGCGCCGTGCGGCCAACCCAGGGCAAGACGCTGGCAGTGATGGAGGTCAGCGGTGGTTCGCAGTCCTTCAACGCCGTCAACCAGATGCGCATACTGGGGCGATGGATGCGCATGATCACCATCCCCAACCAAAGCTCGGTGGCCAAGGCCTTTCTCGAGTTTGACGAGGCCGGGCGCATGAAGCCATCCGCTTACTATGACCGGGTGGTCGATGTGATGGAGGAGCTGGTGAAGTTCACGCTGCTCACGCGCGATGTAGCGCCCTACCTGGTTGACCGTTACAGCGAGCGCAAAGAAAGTGCCGAAGCCCTGTCCAAACGCGTGAACCAAAAAAGCCTCTGAGGGCGCTGCACCAAGGCCCGCTTGCAGCCGCAGTAAGATCGGGCGCTTGATACTGAGGAGCCCCTTTTGAGACACATCATCGACCTGGACCGTTACCCCCTGGACCGCCAAGGCAGCCAGGACTGGCACAACATGGTGGCGGCTGCAAAGGCTGCGTTGCAGCAGGGTGGGATGTTCAGCCTTGAGGGTTTCTTGCGACCCGGTGTAGCGGCCCAGGCGGCGGCTGAAATTGCGCCAGTGATGGCCAGTGATTCTTACCTGCACCAGCGTCGCCACAACATCTATTTCAAGCCTGAAATCCCCGGCCTGGCGGCCGACCACCCGGCGCTGCGCCAGGTGCAGACCACCAACCACACGGTGTGCGCTGACCAGATGCCCGGCAGCCTGGTGATGGCCGTGTACGAATACCCCCCGCTGGCGCAGTTCCTGGCGGCCACCATGGGTCGGCCGGCTTTGTATGTCATGCCGGACCCTTTAGCCTGTGCCAACGTGATCGCCTACCGGGCCGGGGAGGCGCTGAATTGGCATTTTGACCGGTCTGAGTTCACCACCACACTGCTGCTGCAGGCGCCCGATAAGGGTGGTGATTTTGAGTACCGAACCAACCTGCGCACAGACACAGACCCGAACTACGACGGTGTCGCCAAACTGCTGGAAGGCCGCGACCCTGAGGCCCGATTGCTACACCTGCAAGCGGGTACCCTGAATGTGTTCCGTGGCAAAAATACCGCCCACCGGGTGACGCCGGTACAGGGCGGTGTAGACCGGATGATTGCCGTGCTGTGCTATTACGAGACGCCGGGCGTGATGTTCAGCCCGGAGGAGCGCTTGGGGTTTTACGGTCGGGCTGGTTGAGCGGGTTGAAGCCGGTCACCAGCATGGTGGCCAGTAACACCAGCGCGCCGCCGGCGTAAGAGGCGAGGGTGAACACCTCGCCCAAGAACAGATGCCCCCAGATCACGCCAAAAATGGTCACCATGAAGGTGGAGCTGTGGGCCGCCACTGCGCTGACATGTTGCACGATGCGCATGTATTGCCAATAGGCCAAGCCAGAGGTAATGATGCCCATCAGCGCCACTGCTGAAAGGGCAGACCATGAAAATTGGGCCTGGGGTAGTTTCCAAAGGGCACCGGGCAGCAGCAGCAAAAAACCGAAGGCGTGGATGCCGGCCGTGATGCTCAAGGGCGGCATGCGTTGGATAGCCCTTTTGAGCAGGGGCATACTGAATCCGGTGAAAAAGCAGGCGCCCACCGCCAGGGCCGTACCGGCCAAGACCTCGGGCGAGGGGTCAATGGGCCCCAGTCTGACCACCAGTGCCACACCGGTAAAGGCGAGCAGGCAGCCCACCAGCTTGGTCCAGGTCAGCGTGTCTTCTTTCATCCAGGCAGAGGCAAAGGCCCCAAACAGCACAGACGTGACGCCCACCACAGCGCTGTACCCCGATGGCAAATAAAGCGATGACCAGGCACTCAGAAAATGCGGCAATGCAATGGCTGCGGCGCCAAGCAGCAACAGTTCTCGCCAGTGTTGCCACGGCCAGTCCAGCTTCTGGTGCCGCATGATCATGGCCAGCGTGATGGCGCCCAGCCCGATACGCGCGGCTGCGGCAACGCTGGGCCCCAGCACTGGGGTGGCTATCCGGGTCAGTAAAAAGCCGGTGCCCCACAGCGCCGACAAGGCGACCAGCTGGAAGAAGTACCGACTCTTCACGGGGCGGGTTTTTAGAGCGCGTTAGGCTCCGGCGGGGACGCGGCGGCTAGCTCCGCGGTGGCTTGGCGCACGGCGGCTTTGTCGCCTGCGCCGGCAAACTTGCTGTACTTGCCGAGCAGGGCGACCAGTTGACCGTAGATGCGCGGTGTGCCGGCAAGACATTCTTTTTGCTCCAAAAAGTCTGCCTCGCCGGTGAAATTGCCAACCAAACCACCGGCCTCGGTCACCAACAGCGAACCGGCCGCGACATCCCAGGGCTGCAGCCCGGTCTCAAAAAAGCCATCGGTAAAGCCGGCGGCTACGTAGGCCAGATCCAGTGCCGCAGCACCGGGGCGTCGCAGCCCGGCGGTGCGCTGCATCACGTCGCCCATCATGCGCAGGTAGGTGTTGAAGTCATCGCCCTGACGAAACGGAAAGCCGGTGGAGATCAGGCATTCCTGCAAGCGCACGCGCTTTGACACGCGAAGCCGTCGGTCGTTCAAAAAAGCGCCGCGGCCTCGCGTGGCGGTGAACAGATCGTTGCGGGTGGGGTCGTAAATCACCGCTTGTTCCACTTTGCCTTTGACCGCCAACGCGATGCTGACGCAGTAGACCGGCAGGCCGTGGATGAAATTGGTGGTGCCGTCCAGCGGATCGATGATCCACACATAGTCTGAATCCTGAGCGCCATGGGTCCGGCCAGATTCTTCCGCCCAGATGCCATGCCCGGGGTAGGCCGCCAACAGGGTTTCGATGATGGCAACCTCGGCGGCCTGATCGACTTCGGTAACAAAGTCATTCACCTGCTTTTGCGAGACACGGACCGACTCCACATCAAGTGCCGCTCGGTTGATGATCGCGCCGGCCGCGCGGGCTGCCTTGACGGCCACATTGATCATGGGATGCAGATTGGGGGATGACATGGCTTCTGAATTGTGTGGGCCACTGGCAGGTTCTGCAGTGGCCGCTGGGGTAAGAACAGGGCAGGGCAACACGGCGATGCGGGCAGCGACAATGGCTTGATTTTAACCGGCGCCAGGCCTGTGCTTGCCGCTGCAGCCATGCAGACACGTTTCATTCTGATCAACACCAGCCACGCAGGCAACGTGGGCGCCGCCGCGCGAGCCATGAGAACCATGGGCTTTGACGATTTGGTGCTGGTTGCGCCGCGCTGGCCCAACGTCTTGCGGCGCGAAGAAACCATTCAGCGGGCCAGCGGTGCGCTGGATGTGCTCAGTAGCGCACGCATCGTCGCCACCCTGGATGAGGCGCTGGATGGCATGACCCACCTGTGCGCCACCGCCATGACACCACGCGATTTCGGGCCGCCGACGGTTGCGCCTCGCGAGCATTTCGAGTCGCTATTAAAAAAGGAGCTAGAACCCCAATCAGGACAAGGGCTAGAGCCCGAAATCGCTCAAAATTCTGGCGTGGCTTTTCTGTTTGGCTCGGAGCGCTTTGGCATGCTCAATGAGGACGTGTACCGCTGTCACGCCTGTCTGAGCATCCCAAGCAACCCGCAGTTTGGCTCGCTCAACCTGGCCGCAGCCTTGCAGGTGATTGCCTATGAGTGGCGCTTGGCGCTGGGTGCTTACACGGTGCAGTCGGCCACGCCGGCGCCTGTTCTGGCTGATGCCAGCCAGGTGGCGGGCATGCTGGCGCACTGGGAGCAGGCGCTCACCGCGATCGGCTTTCTTGACCCGCAAGCGCCGCGCAAGCTGATGCCCAGGCTGAACCAACTGTTCAACCGGGCCACGCTGACTCAGGAAGAAATCCACATCCTGCGCGGGATTGCCAAGCTGATGACCAAGGGTTCCGGCCCTGACCGCTAAACTGCACCTCATGTTGTCCCGTCTTCGTTCCGATATTCAGTGCATTCTTGACCGTGACCCAGCGGCGCGCAGCACCTGGGAGGTCATCACCTGCTACCCCGGCCTGCACGCGCTGATCTTGCACCGGCGGGCCCATTGGTGCTGGCAGCATGGCCTCAAGTGGCTGGGGCGGTTTATTTCGCACATTGCCCGTTTTCTGACCGGGATTGAAATCCACCCTGGGGCGCGTATCGGCGAGCGGGTGTTTTTTGACCATGCCATGGGCGTGGTGGTAGGTGAGACGGCTGAAATTGGTGACGGCTGCACCATCTACCAGGGCGTGACACTGGGTGGTACGGCCCTGTACAAGGGTGCCAAGCGCCACCCTACGTTGGGGCGCAATGTGGTGGTCGGCGCGGGTGCCCAGGTGTTGGGCGGCTTCACGGTGGGCGATGGTGCCAAGGTCGGCTCGAATGCGGTGGTGACCAAGCCGGTGCCAGCCGGCGCTACGGCTGTGGGCAACCCGGCCCGCATCATTCAGGCGGATCTGGATGTCAAACGCGAGGAGGTGGCGTCCAAAATGGGGTTTTCAGCCTATGGCGTGACCCAAAACGATGACCCGCTGAGCCAGGCCCTGAGAGGTCTGATTGACAACGCGTCCGGCCAGGATCACCAAATTGCGCTGCTGTGGCAGGCGATTGAAACTTTGCAAAAGAGCCAAGCCGCCAATTGCGTGCCGGCAGACGCCGCGCGCCAAGAGCATTTCGAGGCCGACCGGCTTAACGAATTGGTGGGTCGGTAGGCGCCTGCGCCGTTCAGGCCGCAGCCGCCGTGCGCTGGGCTGACTTCGGCCGAAAAGCCTTGCAAACCGTGTCCACCGTTTCTAGGTAGGGGCCGCCAATCAAGTCCACACAGTAGGGTACGGCGGCAAAGATGCCCGGCAGCACACTGGCGCCCTCGGCGTCACGCAGGCCTTCCAGGGTCTCGCGAATCGACTTTGGCTGCCCCGGCAGGTTGATGATCAATGTTTGCCCCCGAATGACTGCCACCTGGCGCGACAGAATCGCCGTCGGCACAAACTTCAGGCTGATCTGGCGCATTTGTTCGCCAAACCCGGGCATGTCCTTGTCCGCCACGGCCAGGGTGGCCTCGGGTGTCACGTCCCGCTTGGCGGGGCCGGTACCGCCGGTGGTGAGCACCAAGGCGCAGCCGGCGTTGACCAGTTCAATCAGCGTGGCGCTGATCAGGGCCTGCTCGTCGGGGATCAGCCTGGCCTCAAAGTCAATCGGGTTCTTCAGGGCACGCGTCAGCCAGTCTTGCAGCGCGGGCAGGCCCTGGTCGACATAGACGCCGCTGGACGCGCGGTCGCTGACCGACACGATGCCGATGCGCACAGGGTCATGGGCCGCAGGGGTTCTGGTGTCAGGGGTGGTCATCATGGTCTTTGGTCTGCATCGTAGGTCACGGCTGTGTCGGCCTCAGGCTCGGGCACACGCTCAAGCTGATCTCGCACGATTTGAAAAATGTCTCGGTAGGCGCGACCGTGGCGCACAGCTGCACCTGGCTTTTCTGGTTGTGCATCCTTGCGGGCCTGCCGAATCAGGGCACGCAGTTGCTGCGCGTCGGTTTCGGTATGGGCGGTCAGCCAGGTGCCAAGGGCGTCGTCGTCGAGCAGCAGGCGGTCACGCCAGAGTTCGGCCTGGTGCAAACGGAGGTTGTCCTGAGCTGAGCCACCCTGCTGTTCGCTCAGCGCGGTCCGCACCTCGTCAAGCACCGAGGGGTCCACCAGCCGCATCAACTTGCCAATGAACTGCATCTGCCGGCGCTTGCCTTCAAAATTGGTGATGCGCTTGGCCTCCACCACAGCATCCTTGAGCTTTTCCGACACAGCCAGCCGCGCCATGAGCTCAGGGCGAAGGGTCAGCAGGTCCTCGCCCAGTTTTTGCAGTTCGGTGCTCTCGCGCTTGAGCTCAGTGCGGCTTTGCTCGTTGGTGCCCTTGAGCTCGGCCTTGAGCTCGAGATCGCGCTCGCTGCCTTCAGCGATGAACTCGCCCCGAACGAAATAGCCTTTTTTCAGTTTGCGTGACATAGCCAAGTATCATAGCCTCCGATATGAAGAACCCTAACCCCACGAAAGCCGCGCCCAGCGCCGGCAGCGGCTTCAGCTACAGCCGCCCATTCTTTGAAGATTTGGTCGACAGCGCGCTGGCGCATGCCAAAAAAATAGGCGCCACTGACGCGGCGGCTGAAGCCTCGGAGGGCAGTGGCCTGAGCGTCTCTGTGCGCAAGGGCGAGCTCGAAAACGTCGAGCGCAACCGCGACAAGTCGCTGGGTGTCACGGTCTACATCGGTAAGCGCCGGGGCAATGCCAGCACCTCTGACTTTTCTGCGGCCGCCATAGAGCAGACGGTTCAAGCGGCGTTTGACATCGCCCGGTTTACCGCAAAAGACCCCTTCGCCGCGCTGCCAGATGCCCGTGACATCGCCCCGACCTCGCGCCAGCGCACCGACCTGGACCTGTTTTGCCCTTGGGCCATCACGGCTGAAGAAGCGGCGGCTTTGGCACTGCGCGGCGAGAGTGCGGCCCTTCGGGTTGACCGGCGGATCACCAACAGCGAAGGCGCCGGCGTGTCGGCCCAGCAGTCGCATTTTTTCAGCGCCCACACCCGGGGCTTCCGGGGTGGCTACGCCAGCTCGCGCCACTCGATGTCGGTATCACCGATTGCCGGCAAGGGCAATGACATGCAGCGCGATGCCTGGTACACCTCCATGCGCTATCCGGAGGACCTGGCCGAGCCCGAGGCGGTGGGCCGCTACGCCGCCGAGCGGGCCTTGAGCCGGCTCAAGTCGCGCAAGATCGCCACCACTGAATGCCCGGTGCTGTTTGAGTCGCCGCTTGCGGCTGGGCTGCTGGGTGCTTTTGTGCAGGCCATCAGCGGTGGTGCGCTGTACCGCAAAAGCTCGTTCCTGCTCGATTCACTGGGCAAACGGGTGTTGCCGGCGCACATCGACATTTTTGAAGACCCGTTTGTCAAGCGCGGTAAGGGCAGTTCGCCGTTTGACGATGAAGGCGTGCGTGTCAAGCCGCGTCAGGTGGTGGAAGCAGGGCGGGTGCAGGGCTACTTTTTGAGCAGCTACTCAGCTCGCAAGCTGGGCATGAAGACCACCGGCAACGCCGGCGGCTCGCACAATTTGACGCTGCACTCGCGCAAGACCCGTCCTGGTGACAGCCTGGATGCCATGTTGGAGAAGCTGGGTACCGGTTTATTTGTTACCGAATTGATGGGCAGCGGCGTCAACTACGTGACGGGCGACTATTCCCGGGGAGCCAGCGGCTTCTGGGTAGAGCGCGGCCGCATCGCCTACCCAGTGCATGAAATCACCATCGCCGGCAACATGAGAGCCATGCTCAAGGGCATCGTGGCTGTCGGCGCCGATACCTACAACTACGGCGCCAAAGAGGTGGGCTCGGTACTGGTCAACCGGATGAAGGTGGCTGGGAGTTGATCACCCGGTAGGGTGAGCAAGGTAAGCTTCTTCACCCCGCCAGCGCCGCCTTGACCGCGGCCGATACCTGCCCCATGTCGGCCTTGCCGGCCAGCTGAGCTTTGACCGCGCCCATGACTTTGCCCATGTCGCCCGGGCCCTTGGCGCCGAGTTCGGTCACGATGGCCTGAACGGCGGCGGTCACCTCTTCTGCGCTGAGGCGTTGAGGCAGGTAGGCCTGAAGCACGGTGATCTCGGCGGATTCCTTGTCAGCCAAGTCTTGTCGTTGGGCCAGCAGGTAGGCGGCCACCGAGTCTTTGCGCTGTTTGATTAACTTATCCACGATCGCCACCATGGCAACGTCGTCCAACACCATGCGCTCGTCGATTTCTTTTTGCTTGGCAGCAGCTAGCAGCAACCGGATGGTGCCCAGGCGCTCGCTGTCGCGGGCGCGCATGGCGGTCTTCATGTCGTCGGTGATTTGGTCTTTGAGTGACATTGCAGTGCTCCTGGCAAGTGGGGATAAAGAGGGTAAGCAAAACGGGGCGACATAAAAAAAGCCCGCCTGAGCGTCCCCGGCGAGCTTTGATGTGGCCTGGCAGGCCACTGACCGGGGTGACCCGATCAGTACATCTTTTTGGGCAACTGCATGGCGCGGATGCGCTTGTAATTACGCTTAACGGCAGCAGCTTTCTTGCGCTTACGCTCGGCAGTCGGCTTTTCGTAGAACTCGCGTGCGCGCAAGTCAGTCAAAAGACCCAGTTTCTCAATGGTGCGCTTGAAACGGCGCAGGGCTACATCAAACGGCTCGTTCTCTTTTACACGGATGGTTGTCATTACGTCATGTTGTCCAAAAGGTGCAGTGTTCAGCCAATGGAAGATCGGGCCATGTGACGGATGTTCTGCGATGTTCCCCGCTTAAAAATTGATCAGGCAGCGGGGGTTTGCCAGCAAAGCCGTGAATTATAGCCTTACAAATTTTGGGTTTCAATCGAGTTTCAAGACCCACATTCAGGCGCTGACAGTAGCCGGCCGCAGGCGCGCCGCCATTGCCTGGGCGCAGGCATAGCCGCTGGCCCAGGCCCACTGGAAGTTGTAGCCCCCCAGCCAACCGGTGACGTCGACGACCTCGCCAATGAAATACAAACCCGGCTGGCGAGACTCCATGGTTTGGCTGGACAGGGCCCGGGTATCCAGGCCCCCGGCCGTGACCTCGGCCTTTCGGTAGCCTTCGGTGCCAGTGGGCGTCAGCGCCCAATTGGCCAGCCGGTCAGCCAGTGCGGTCAGGGCTTTGTCAGAGGCCTCGTTGATGGGGCGCAGCCAGTTATGGCCCAGGGCTGAGCCCTGCGCCACCCAGGCGTCGGCCAGCCGGGCGGGCACCAGCGCGCCCAACTCGTTGGCAATCAGCCGGCGCGACGTGGCTTTGGCCCGTGACAACCAGTCCGTCGTGTCGTGCAGCGGCGCCAGGTTAAGTCGGATCGGCGTGCCCGGCGCCCAATAGCTCGATATTTGCAGCACACCCGGGCCGCTCAAGCCTCGGTGGGTGAACAGCAGGTCTTCGGCAAAGCTCATGTGCCCCTTTTTGCTGCCGGTCTCAAGGCGCACCGGCAGCGCCAGGCCGGCCAGTTCGGCATACGGTGCCCAGGCGGCGGCGTCAAAGGTCAGCGGCACCAGCGCGGGTCGCGGCTCGATCACCGGCAGCTCAAACTGACGGGCAATGCGGTAGCCCAGGTCACTGGCACCAATTTTTGGGATGGACAGGCCGCCCGTGGCCACCACCACCGCCCCGGCCTGCACCTGACCCAGATCGCTACTGATTTCATAGCTGCCTAGGCTACTGCCATAAGGGCTGGTAACCGAAAAGGCAATGGACTGCATGCGGCAGGGCTGCCAGCGCGTCACGCCGCCCGCATCGCACTCCGCCAACAGCAGGCGGATGATGTCTTCGGCCGAGTGGTCGCAAAACAGCTGGCCCCGATGCTTTTCATGCCAGGCCACGCCGTGTTTTTGCAGCAGGGCGATGAAGTCCTGAGGCGTGTAACGCGCCAGAGCCGAGCGGCAAAAATTGGGGTTGTCGCCTAGAAAGTTGCTGGCGTTGGTGTCGCGGTTGGTGAAGTTGCAGCGTCCGCCGCCCGAGATACGGATTTTTTCGGCCACCTTCTCACTGTGGTCGATGATCAGCACCTTCAAGCCCAGCTGTCCGGCCACGCCGGCGCAAAACAACCCGGCCGCGCCGGCACCGATGATCACCACGTCAAAACTCTGCATGGCGGCAGTGTAGTGCGGCGCTTTTGCTGAATGCGAAAATTGCCGGCATCGACCCTACTGGAGCGCTGAATGCTGCTGACCAACCCGCACCTTGTGCGTTGTGCTTACCCCGCGCCTCTGCAGCAATTGCTGAACATCGATACAGCCCAGGAGGGCCGGCGCTGGCTCAGCGGCTGGCGCTCTCAGTTCAGCGGCCCTTCGCCGGTATGGGCTTTGCCGGGCCTGGCCAGAGAACTCGGTGTGGCGAATATCAGCCTGAAGGACGAGTCCAGCCGGTCGCCCCTGGCCAGTTTCAAGGTGCTGGGCGCGCCGGTGGCGCTGTTACGACTGATCTTGCGCCATTGGCCCGACGCCGGTTTTATGCCGACCGATTTGCTGGCGGGGCGACATGCGGCGCAGCTGAAAGATTGGGTGGTGATCAGCGCCACTGACGGCAACCACGGCCGGGCTCTGGCTGCGGCGGCGCAGAGCGTGGGCTGCCGCTGCGTCATCGTGCTGCATGCTCAGGTCAGCCCCGAGCGCGAGACGCCTATCGCCGCCCTGGGCGCTGAGATCGTGCGCATCGCCGGCAATTACGACGCGTCGGTGCATGAGGCTGCTCGGCTGGCGGCAGTGAACGGCTGGCAAGTGGTGTCTGACACCTCCTACCCCGGCTACGACGATGTGCCGCGCGACGTGATGCAGGGCTACGCCATGATTGCCGACGAGCTTTGGCCAGCCGACCAGGCCCCGGCCCCGGACTACAGCCATGTGATCCTTCAAGGTGGCGTGGGTGGCTTTGCGGCCGGTGTGCTGAGCTATTTCTGGGAGCGGCTGGGGGCGCAGCGGCCGGTGTTTGTGGTGGTGGAGCCGCAGCAGGCCGACTGCCTGTACCAGAGCGCGCAGCAAGGTCAAGCCGCCGCCACAGCCGGTACGGTGGATTCGGTGATGGCCGGGCTGGCTTGCGGTGAGGCCTCGCCGCTGGCCTGGCGCTTCCTGCAGCCGGGCGTTGACTTCTTCATGACCGTCTCGGACCAGGCGGCGGTGCAGGCCATGGGGGTGCTGGCGCGCGGTGACGCGGGCGATGTCCCGGTGCTCAGTGGCGAATCAGGGGCCGCCGGGCTGGCCGGTTTGCAGGCGCTGGCGGCCTCTCCGGCCTGGCGCGATCAGGTCGGTTTGGATGAGTCATCCCGCGTTTTGCTGGTCAATACCGAAGGGGCGACTGCCCCGGCCCTGTACAAAGATCTGGCTGGCCGCTCTGCTGAGCAAGTGCTGCAGGCGCAGGCGGACTGGCTGGCCCGCTGAGCGTCAGGCGGCGCGAGTCCTCGCGCTAGCGACAGCCAGCAAACCCTGCAGCACGTCGCCCACCACGATCACACTGGGGCTGCCCAACTGTTCCGCCGCCAGGGTGTGGTGCAACTCCGCCAGTGTGCACACCGCGTGGCGTTGCTCAGGCAGGCTGGCGTGTTGGATGATGGCCACCGGCGTCTGGCCGGGTAGGCCTTGCAGCAGCGCCTCCTGAATCCGTGCCGCACCGCTGACCCCCATGTAAATCACCAGGGTCAGGCGGGCTTGGCGGGCCGTGGCCGCCAGCGCCGGCCAGTCGGTGCCAGCATCGCCGGGTTTGGCGTGGCCTGTCACGAACACCACGCCGTGGGCGTGTTCGCGGTGCGTCAGCGGCACGCCCAATGCTGTGACGGCCGCCAGTCCGGCGGTGATGCCGTTGACCACGCCCACAGTGATGCCGGCAGCCTGCAGATGGGCCATTTCTTCACCGCCACGGCCAAAAATGAAGGGGTCGCCACCCTTGAGCCGCACCACCTGCTCGCCGTCCTGCACCGCGCTGACCATCAACTTTTCAATAAAAGCCTGAGGTGTTGACTGGCAGCCGCCGCGCTTGCCCACGTACACCACACGGGCGCTGGGGGCAGCAAAAGCCACGATGGCGTCGCTGACCAGGTCATCAACCAGCAGCAGGGTGGCGGCCTGGATCGCCTTGAGCGCCTTGAGCGTCAATAATTCCGGGTCGCCTGGGCCGGCGCCCACCAGAGTGCAGCTGCCCAGCGAGCGGGGAGGGTTGGCGGTGGTACTCATGGCACCATGGAAGAAGATGGGCCCCGGGCCAGCCGCACCAGATGGCTGACCTGAAGGGCGATGGGTTCTGGCACCGGCCGCTGGCCGTTCAGCACCGATTCGATCCAGCGCCCGGTGCTGGCTGCGTCCGGGGCTGGCAGGTCTGGCAACTGGGCTAAGGGGCCGGACTGTGCCTCTTGAACCCGCTGAGCCTGGCCGTTGGCAAAGGCATCCATGGCGGGTGTGCGTCGCGGGTCGGCCACTGGCTCGCCTTCAGTGCCGCGCAGCAGCAGGGCGCTGGCCTGCACCAACTGCAGGGTGGCGGCCATTGATTTGGCGTATTCCGGGTGGGTGTAGCTGCCCACCACCAGTGCGGTATGGCTGCAGGGGTTCATCAGCTTGACCAGGCTGTGCGCCGGGTTACGCAAGCCCACCACCCGACGAACATCCAGCAGACGCGCCAACCCGGGGCACAGCAGGCCGGTCGGAAAGTAGCGGACGCTGCCAATCGCTATCGGTTCTATAGCTAACTCTGCCCTGATACCAAGGGTTTCGAGCACATTTTGTGTGGAAGTCCGGCTGTTTTCGGTGGCCATGCCGTGCACTAGCACAGCCAGTCCTTCGCGCGCCAGCAGCAGGGCCAGCAAGGGCGTGAGCACCGGCAACTTGCGCGCCCCGTTGTAGCTGGGCAGCACCACGGTGGGCTGGTCGGCGTTGGGCACCAGCTGCATGCGCTGCCGCGTGGCGTCCAGAAAGCCGGCCATCTCTTGCGGTGTCTCACCCTTGATGCGCATGGCAAGGCAGAACGCACCCACCTCCAGGTCGGTCACCGCACCGTCCAGAACCTGGCCCATCAGGTCAGCCGCTTGCTCGCGATTCAGCGGGCGTGCGCCCTCCTTGCCGCGGCCGATTTCCTTGATGTAGTTGGCGATGCCCATAAGCGGATTGTCCCTCTGGCTTGATGACTTGGCGCTATGAGCTTATGTCGGAGGCCAATCCCCTAAACTTGCCCGCTATGTTGAACAACGCTCTGGTGCTTGGGATCGAGTCCTCATGCGACGAAACCGGGGTGGCACTGGTGCAGTTGCAAAGCACAGACACGCCGGTCTTACTGTCACAGGCCTTGCACAGCCAGATTGAGATGCACCAGGCCTATGGCGGCGTGGTGCCTGAGCTGGCCAGTCGCGACCATATTCGCCGGGTGTTGCCGCTGGGCGCCCAGGTGTTGGCGCAGGCCGGGCGCACGCTGGCCGAGGTCGATGTGGTCGCGTTCACCCGAGGCCCGGGCCTGGCTGGGGCCTTGCTGGTGGGTGCTGGCGTGGCATGCGCGCTGGGGGCAGCCCTGGGCAAGCCGGTGCTGGGCGTGCACCACCTGGAGGGGCATTTGTTGTCGCCGTTTTTGAGCGCCGATCCGCCCACTTTCCCGTTTGTGGCCCTGCTGGTGTCGGGTGGTCATACCCAGCTGATGCGGGTGGAAGGGGTGGGGCGCTACACGCTGCTGGGCGAAACCATTGACGATGCCGCTGGTGAGGCCTTTGACAAATCGGCCAAGTTGCTGGGGCTAGGTTACCCCGGTGGTCCGGCCTTGTCGCGTCTGGCCGAGGGTGGTAATCCCGCTGCATTCAAGTTGCCGCGCCCCCTGTTGAACCAGCCCAACCTGGATTTTTCGTTCGCTGGTCTCAAGACTGCGGTGATGGTGCAGGCCAAGCGCCTGGCCACTGAGCATGCTGGCACGGTGGCCGAACTGCCGCTGCAAGTGCGGGCTGATTTGGCAGCCTCGACCGAGGCCGCGATTGTGGAGGTGCTGGTGAAAAAGTCGCTGGCTGCCTTGGCTCAAACCGGGCTGGGCCGGTTGGTGGTGGCTGGTGGCGTGGGCGCCAACCGCCACTTGCGCCAGCAACTCAACCAGGCCTGCCAGCGCCGGGGCGTGCGGGTGCACTACCCGGAGCTGCACCTGTGCACCGACAACGGCGCCATGATTGCCATGGCTGCGGCGATGCGGCTGCAGTCTGGCGTGCAGGCGGCCAGCTGGGCCTACGCTTTTGACGTTAAGCCGCGCTGGCCGCTCGATGCCCTGTGAGCAAGGTGCTGGGCCTTAGTTGACCGCCAGCTCGGTGACGCGGCTTACCGGCACCTGCTTGGTCAGCTTGAGCGTGAGCACGCCGTTCTCCAGCCGGGCTTCGCTGCTGGCCACATCGATGTCTTGCGGCAATTCATAGGCTGCCTTGTAGGCGCGGGGTGCGCCTTCCTTGCTGTTCAGGCGGACGATGTTGCCCTCAATCCCGATGCTCAGTTGGTCTTTCGAAATACCGGGCATATCGAAAGTCAATGTGTACGACGTGTCGTCCTGGCTAGTGACAGCGCTCTGCTGGCGGCCGGCGACTTGGACCTGATTCAGAAAACGTTCGAGCGAGAGGCCGGCTGGCGAATAGATTTGACGACGCAGGGCGGCGGGTGATGTGGCGAAAAACATGAGTAGGCTCCTAGTACACTGAGCGCGGTTCGACATGAACCATCGCATGCACTGAACGTGCGAATGAAGCGACCGTTTTCAAGAGAAATTTCCACATGTTTATTGTTTGCGGCAGGGTCTTGAAATGGCTGCTGCTGGCGCTACTTGGCCCGACCCTGGTGTTGGCGCAAACCCCTGCGGCGCCGCCACCGATCAAGCTGGCCTTGATTGAAACCCTGAGTGGGCCGTTCGCCAACACCGGCGAGGCGGTGTTTCGCAATCTTTTGTGGGCCGTGGAGAGGGCCAATGTGCGCGGCGGCGTCAGGCTTCGAGATGGCAGTGGCGCGCGACTGCTCAGCCTGCAACGGCACGACAACAAGGGTCAGAACGAAGAGGCTCTGTCGGTTCTCAAGGCCGCTATTGACGACGGCGCCGCTTATGTCTTGCAAGGCAACTCATCAGCGACGGCAGCAGCACTGCTGGATGCCATCAACAAACACAACGAGCGCGAACCGGCGCGCCGAGTGCTCTTCCTCAACTACTCGGCTGTTGACCCGGTGCTGACCAATGAAAAGTGCAGTTTTTGGCACTTTCGGTTTGATGCCCACGCCGACATGCGTATGGCCGCTCTGATAGCGGTGCTCAAGGACGACCAGTCCCTGCGAAGCGTTTATATCCTCGGCCAGGACTACAGCTTTGGTCAGGCCGTGGCGCGCGATGCCCGGCGCCAATTGGGTCTGCTGAGGCCCGACGTTCAGATCGTGGGTGATGAGCTTCACCCCATGGGTCGGGTCAAGGATTTTTCGCCCTACATCGCCAAAATCAAGGCCAGCGGTGCCCAGGCGGTCATCACCGGCAATTTCGGTAATGACCTGACGCTGCTGGTCAAGGCAGCACGGGAGCTGGGCTTCGAAGGCCGTTTCTACACGTTCTACGGCAACGCGCTGGGCGCGCCAGCAGCCATCGGCGAGGCAGGTATCGGCCGCGTGATGGCCGTGGCCGACTGGTTGCCCAATGTGCCTGGCCCACAGAGTGAAGCGTTTTACCAGGCGTTTCGGCAGCGCTTCCCGCAGCCCGCTGATGACTACGTGCACCTGCGCATGCAATTGATGGTGGAGGCGCTGGTCCAGGCCATCGAGCAGGCCGGTACGCTGCAGCCCGTGACGGTGGCCAAGCAGCTCGAACAGGCTCGGGTCACCTTGGCCGGGCAGACTGGCACCATGCGGGCGGCCGACCATCAATTTCAACAGCCTTTGGTGGTGGGTGTGATGGAGCGCCAAGGCAATGCTGGCGTGAAATTTGACGTTGAAGGTTCCGGTTTCGGATTCCGCGTCGTCAAGACCCTCACCGCCGCACAAGCCGAACTGCCCACGCGTTGCAATATGCTGCGTCCGGGCTGACCCGTTATTTTCAGGAGCGATTCATGCGCAAAGTTATTCTCAATCTTGCTGAAAGCCGTATCCGCGAGGTCGCCAACGCGGGTATGGGGCGCAGCGATGTGCTGGCGTTCTGGTTTGGTGAAAGCGATGAGGTCACGCCTGAGGTCATTCGCCAGGCGGCGATTGCCTCCCTTCAAAAGGGCGAGACTTTTTATTCTCAGAACCTGGGGCTGCCCGAGTTGCGGCACGCGGTGGCTGAGTACATGAGCGCGCGCCATGGCCCGATCTGGCTCGACCGATTGGCCATCACCAGCGGCGGGGTCAACGCCTTGATGCTGGCCATACAACAGCTGGTCGATGCCGGTGATGAGGTGGTGGCGGTAACGCCAGTCTGGCCCAATTTGACGGCCCAGCCCGCCATCATGGGTGCGCAACTGCGCTGTGTGCCCCTGACGCCCCAGGATGGGCAATGGCAGCTCGATATGAGCGCCTTGCTGTCAGCGGTGACTCCTCAAACCAAGCTGCTCATCGTCAATGCACCCAACAACCCCACCGGCTGGACCCTGACGCGTGAAGAGCAGCAGCAAATCCTGGACCATTGCCGCCAGACCGGGACCTGGATTCTGGCTGACGAAGTCTACGAGCGGCTTTATTTTGAGCCCAGCGCCAATGGCTGTGCCCCCAGTTTTTTGGACGTTGCTGCGCCCGACGACCGGCTGGTGGTGGTGCACAGCTTCTCCAAGAGCTTTTTGATGACGGGCTGGCGTCTAGGCTGGTTGGTGATGCCCCCGGACATGACGCCTCAGATCAGCAAGCTGATCGAGTTCAACACCTCCTGCGCCAGCGTCTTCACCCAACGTGCCGGCATCGCCGCGCTGCAGCACACCGATGCCATCACACCTTCGGTGGTGGCGCACTTGAAGCTTTGCCGCGACACCCTCATCCCCTTGCTGCAGGCAGTGCCTGGGGTTCAGGTGGCGCCTGCGCGGGGCGGTATGTATGCATTTTTCAAGTTGGCGGGGCATCCGGACTCGCTGCAGACGGCGAAGCGGCTGGTCCTTGAGGCGGGGCTCGGCCTGGCCCCGGGCGAGGCGTTCGCGCCCGAGGCGCAGGGCTGGTTGCGCTGGTGCTTTGCCTCGCGCGACCTGCAGCGCTTGGTACAGGGCGTTGAACGCCTGCAGCGCTGGCTCGCCGCGCAGCCCTGAGGCGTGGGTGCATCTGGGTCAGGCTGGACGGGTCGCTTCAGCTATACTCCAAAGGCTTTGCACACTGCATAAGCACACGTCCGGGGCAGTTCCAGCGCCGCACGCAAGTTCAATTTACACAGGAAAATGACATGATCGCATCCAGCATCAAAGCCGCTGTCGTCAAAGACAACGCACGCCAAGCCGGCGACACAGGCAGCCCTGAAGTTCAGGTCGCCTTGTTGACTGCCCGCATTAACGAGCTCACCCCCCACTTCAAGACCCACGCCAAAGACCACCATGGTCGCCGTGGTCTGCTGCGCATGGTGAGCCGCCGTCGTAAGCTGCTGGACTACCTCAAGTCCAAGGACGCTGACCGCTACACCGCGCTGATCTCCAAGTTGGGTCTGCGCAAGTAAACGACCCATCGGATGATGAACGCCTGAGTTAGCTCTGCTGCTCAGGCGTTTTTTACTTCGGAGAAGGCGAAATCAGAGCGAAGCTGTGTCATTCCATCGAAATTTGAGCCCATCGGCCCGGTTTTCTCTGGAATGGCATCGTGTTCTGTCAGGCTGTATCCGGGCTCGGGCGAGGTGGCCTGCACCTCCCGCATTGTGATCAGGAGATATCAATATGAGCATGTTCAATAAAGTGACCAAGACATTCCAGTGGGGCCAGAACACGGTCATCATGGAAACCGGTGAAATCGCCCGCCAATCTGGTGGTGCTGTGATGGTGAATATCGAAGGCACAGTGGTGCTGGCGACCGTGGTGGCGTCCAAGAACGCCAAGCCTGGTCAGGATTTCTTCCCCCTGACGGTGGATTACCTGGAAAAAACCTATGCTGCTGGCAAAATTCCAGGAAGCTTTTTCAAGCGCGAAGGTCGGCCCAGCGAGTTTGAAACCCTCACCAGCCGTCTGATTGACCGCCCGATTCGCCCGCTGTTCCCCGAAGGCTTCTTCAATGAAGTTCAGGTCGTGGTGCATACCCTGTCGCTCAACCCTGAAGTCGATGCAGACATTGCCGCCCTGATCGCCACCAGCGCTGCCCTGTCCATCAGCGGTATTCCATTCACCGGCCCGATTGGCGCCGCTCGAGTTGGCTACATCAACGGTGAGTACGTGCTCAACCCGGGCCAAACGGCGCGCAAGGGCTCCATCATGGACCTGGTGGTTGCCGGTACCGAAGCCGCCGTGCTGATGGTGGAGTCTGAAGCCCAGCAACTCAGCGAAGAGATCATGCTCGGCGCCGTGGTGTTTGGCCATGAGCAGGGCAACATTGCCATCAACGCCATCCACGATCTGGTTCGCGATGCCGGCAAGCCACTCTGGGACTGGGCTGCACCCGCCAAGGACGAGCCTTTGATTGCCCGCGTGAATGCGCTGGCAGAAGAGCGCTTGCGCGCGGCTTATCAAATTCGCAATAAGCAGTCCCGCACCCACGCCTGCCGTGAAGCCTATGCTGTGGTCATGGCTGACTTGAAGGCCGACGGCGTGGCCTTTGACGGCGTCAAGGTCGAGGGCATGCTGTTTGACATCGAAGCCCGCATTGTTCGCAGCCAAATTCTGGCCGGCGAGCCGCGCATTGACGGTCGTGACACTCGCACCGTGCGTCCGATTGAAATTCGCAACGGCGTCCTGCCGCGCACCCATGGCTCAGCCCTGTTTACCCGTGGCGAGACCCAGGCACTGGTGGTGACCACGCTGGGCACCGAGCGCGATGCCCAACGCATCGATGCCCTGGCTGGCGAGTATGAAGACCGCTTTATGCTGCACTACAACATGCCTCCGTTTGCCACTGGCGAAACCGGTCGTGTGGGTACGCCCAAGCGCCGCGAAATCGGCCACGGCCGTCTGGCCAAGCGCGCCCTGGTGGCCTGCCTGCCAAACAAGGAAGACTTCCCTTACACCATGCGCGTCGTCAGCGAAATCACCGAGTCCAATGGTTCCTCGTCGATGGCTTCGGTCTGCGGTGGTTGCCTGTCCTTGATGGACGCTGGTGTTCCCATGAAAGCGCACGTGGCGGGTATCGCCATGGGCCTGATCAAGGATGGCAACCGTTTTGCGGTGCTGACTGACATTCTGGGTGATGAAGATCACCTCGGCGACATGGACTTCAAGGTCGCAGGCACCACCAACGGCATCACAGCCTTGCAGATGGACATCAAGATCCAGGGCATTACCCGTGAGATCATGCAAGTTGCTCTGGCGCAGGCCAAGGAAGCCCGCATGCACATCCTGGGCAAGATGCAAGAAGCCATGAGCGAGGCCAAGACCGAAGTGTCCAACTTCGCGCCACGACTGTTCACCATGAAGATCAACCCGGACAAGATCCGTGACGTGATCGGTAAAGGCGGTTCGGTGATTCGTGCCCTAACTGAAGAGACCGGCACCCAGATCAACATCGAGGAAGACGGCACCATCACCATCGCCTCGGCCGATCCGGCCAAGGCCGAAGAAGCCAAGCGCCGCATCGAGCAGATCACAGCTGAGGTTGAAATCGGCAAGATCTACGAGGGCCCGGTCACCAAGATTCTTGATTTCGGCGCACTGATCAACTTGTTGCCCGGCAAAGACGGTCTGCTGCACATCAGCCAGATCGCCCACGAACGTGTCGAAAAGGTCACCGACTACCTGTCCGAGGGCCAGATTGTCAAGGTCAAGGTCATGGAGACCGACGAAAAAGGCCGCATCAAGCTGTCGATGAAGGTGCTGCTGGATCGCCCGACACAGCACGGCGACCACGCTTGAGCAACATCTGCCTTGATATGAAAATGATAGCGCCTGGTCCAAGCGGAACAAGGGCTATCGGCTGATATGACCATTAAAGTTGTTGAGATTTCGGCCTTTGGCGCGCCCTCGGTGCTGCAATTGGCTGAGCGGCCTATGCCGGTTGCGGGTGCCGGAGAGGTCTTGATCCGGGTCGCGGCCAGCGGCGTCAACCGGCCTGACGTCTTGCAGCGGACCGGCCTGTACCCGGTGCCGCCAGGGGCGTCCGATATTCCCGGCCTAGAACTCGCCGGCGTTATTGTTCAGGGCGACGCCCAGGCGATGGCTCAGGCCGGACTGGCGATCGGGGACCGTGTCTGTGCCCTTGTGGCTGGTGGTGGCTACGCCGAGTACTGTGTCGCGCCTGTGCAGCAGTGCCTGCCGGTGCCCAAGGGGCTGAGCGACATCGAGGCCGCGTCATTGCCCGAAACTTTTTTCACAGTCTGGAGCAATGTGTTTGACCGCGCTCGTCTGCAGCCAGGCGAACGCATCCTGATTCAGGGTGGCTCCAGCGGCATTGGCGTGACAGCCATCCAAATGGCCAAAGCCTTCGGTGCCCATGTGCTGGTCACAGCCGGTAGCGACGCCAAATGTCAGGCCTGCCTGGCTTTGGGTGCCGACCACGCCATCAATTACCGCAGTCATGATTTTCAGCAGGAAACCATGCGTCTGACCAACGGCGCTGGCGTCGACGTTGTTTTGGATATGGTGGCTGGCACCTATGTCGCCAAAGAAATCGAATGCCTGAGTGAAGATGGCCGATTGGTCATGATCGCCGTCCAGGGTGGCGTCAAGTGTGAATTCAACGCTGGGTTGGTGTTGCGTCGGCGGCTGACTGTGACCGGCTCGACCTTGCGGCCAAGGCCGGTGGCCTTCAAGGCGGCCATAGCCATGGCGCTTCGTGACAAGATTTGGCCTTTGATCGAGCAGCGACGTATCAAGCCGGTGATTCACAGCACTTTCCCTGCTGCCGAAGCGGCGCGTGCACATGAGCTGATGGAGTCCAATCAGCACATTGGAAAGATCGTGCTGACCTGGGGTGCCGCATGAAGAAAACGCTGATTGCTGGCAACTGGAAAATGAATGGCAGTTTGGCTGCCAACGAGGCCTTGATCCACGCACTGCGCTCGGGGCTGCCAGCGACGGTGGCCTGCCAAGTTGCGCTGTGCGTCCCTTCGGTCTATCTGGCCCAAGTTCAAAGCCTGCTGACGGGTAGTGGATTCGACCTCGGGGCGCAGGACATGTCGGCCTACGAGGGCGGCGCCTACACAGGGGAAGTATCGGCTGCCATGCTTCGTGACTATGGCGTGCGCTATTGTCTGGTGGGTCATTCGGAAAGGCGCCATTACCATGGCGAAACCGATGCCATGGTCGCATTGAAGGCGCAGCGGGCGCTGGCTTGCGGCATCACGCCCATCGTGTGCGTGGGCGAAACCTTGGCTGAGCGCGAGGCGGGTGCCACGGAAGCGGTTGTCAAGCGTCAACTTGCTGCGGTGATCCATGTGAACGGACACTGCATCAGTGAAATCGTGGTCGCGTACGAGCCTGTCTGGGCTATAGGCACGGGCAAGACCGCCAGTGCCGCACAGGCCCAGGAAGTGCACGCCCTGTTACGCGCCCAATTAAAGGCGGCGTCCTCACAGGCAGACCGCGTGGCCATTTTGTATGGCGGCAGCATGAATGCCGCCAATGCGGCTGAGTTGCTGGCGCAGCCTGATGTCGATGGCGGCCTTGTCGGCGGTGCCTCGCTCAAGGCGCCAGACTTTTTGTCAATCATCGCGGCAGCGCGCTAACGCCATCCTGCTAAGCTATCTTTTCCGGAGTAATTCATGAGTATCTTGTTGACCATTCTTCTCGCTGTTCAAATGTTGTCGGCAGTCGCCATGATGGGCCTGATCCTGATGCAACATGGCAAGGGCGCAGACATGGGCGCTGCCTTTGGCAGCGGTGGTTCAGGCAGCCTTTTTGGAGCTACCGGTAGCGCTAATTTTCTGTCGCGCAGTACGGCTGTCTTGGCGACCATCTTCTTCGTCTGCACCTTGTTGCTGGCCTATTTCGGCATGGCCCAGCCAACTGCGCCTGTAGGCAGTGTGCTGCAAGGCGTTAGCGTTTCAGCACCGGCTGCCGCGGCGTCCGCACCGGTGGTGCCAGCCTCTGGCGCGGCGCAGATTCCATCGAAGTAATGCCCTTGAAATACCCTTTTTGCGCTAAGGAAACAAGCCGTTTTCAGGGTAAACTCTAGTTGTTTTCGGAGAGCAATTCGCCTTACGGCGCCTCATGCCATCCGGACTCTTGAAAGCCGCCGTCGTGGTGAAATTGGTAGACACGCTATCTTGAGGGGGTAGTGGCGAAAGCTGTGCGAGTTCGAGTCTCGCCGACGGCACCAGATAAGAGGTTTGCAGCGTTCACCCGCTGCTGACCAATAACTTGATCAGCATCACCAGATGAATCTTGAACAGTACCTGCCAGTCCTCTTGTTCATTCTGGTTGGTATCGGTGTTGGCATCGTCCCCCAGGTTTTGGGTTACTTGCTCGGCCCGAACCGGCCTGATCCAGCCAAAAACTCTCCTTACGAATGCGGCTTTGAAGCCTTTGAAGACGCACGCATGAAATTCGATGTTCGCTATTACCTGGTGGCCATCTTGTTCATCTTGTTCGACCTTGAGATTGCCTTCTTGTTTCCGTGGGCGGTGTCGCTCAAGGACATTGGTAGCCTTGGCTTCTGGTCGGTCATGGTTTTTCTGAGCATTCTGGTCGTGGGCTTTGTCTATGAGTGGAAAAAAGGCGCCCTTGACTGGGAATAAGCGGGGAAGATGCAATGATCGAAGGCGTACTGAAGGAAGGCTTTGTCACCACCAGCTATGACTCGGTGATGAACTGGGCAAAGACCGGTTCGGTTTGGCCCATGACCTTCGGATTGGCCTGCTGTGCTGTCGAGATGATGCACGCAGCTGCCGCGCGTTATGACATAAGCCGCTTTGGCGCTGAGGTGTTCCGTGCGAGCCCGCGGCAGTCTGACCTCATGATTGTTGCCGGTACGCTGTGCAACAAAATGGCCCCAGCCCTGCGCAAGGTTTACGACCAAATGTCAGAGCCTCGCTGGGTCATCAGCATGGGTTCCTGTGCCAACGGTGGTGGTTACTACCACTACAGCTACTCGGTGGTGCGGGGTTGCGACCGCATTGTGCCGGTCGACGTCTATGTGCCGGGTTGCCCGCCGACCGCTGAGGCTTTGCTCTACGGCATCATGCAACTGCAGCAAAAAATCCGCCGCACCCAAACCATTGCCCGAGTCTGAGGGATTGCGATGACTGTTTATGCTGTGAATCCTGAGGCGCTACAAGCCGTTGTGGCGGCCGCGTTGGGTGACAAGGTGCTACATATCGGCGTCGCCCGTGGCGAGTTGAGTGTGCACGTCGATGCGGCTGTATTGCGCCAGGTGGCCCTGACACTGCGTGATGCACCGGGTTGCCAGTTCGAGCAGCTGATTGACCTCTGTGGCGTCGACTATTCGGATTACAAGGGCGTCGGCCTGGACGGCCCGCGCTTTGGTGTGGTGCTGCATTTGTTGTCGGTCAGCTTGAACCAGCGCCTGCGCGTTCGGGTATCAGCACCCGATGACGACCTGCCGATGCTGCCTTCGGTCACTGCGGTCTGGAGCTCGGCCAACTGGTTCGAGCGCGAGGCGTTTGACCTGTTCGGCATTGTGTTCGAGGGGCATGATGACCTGCGGCGCATTTTGACCGACTACGGATTTATCGGGCACCCGTTCCGCAAGGATTTTCCCCTGAGTGGCCATGTCGAAATGCGCTACGACGCAGAGAGCCGGCGTGTGGTCTATCAGCCCGTCACCATTGAGCCACGTGAAATTACACCGCGCATCATCCGGGAAGACAACTACGGAGGCCTGCACTAGGCGGTATGCGTCATGGCTGACATTAAAAACTACACCCTGAATTTTGGGCCTCAGCACCCGGCAGCGCACGGCGTTTTGCGCCTGGTGCTTGAGCTTGATGGCGAGGTTATCCAACGCGCCGACCCGCATATTGGCCTGTTGCACCGCGCCACTGAAAAGCTTGCCGAAAGCAAGACATTTATCCAGTCGCTGCCCTACATGGACCGGCTCGATTACGTCTCGATGATGTGCAACGAGCACGCCTATTGCTTGGCCATTGAAAAGCTGATGGGTATTGACGTGCCCTTGCGTGCGCAGTACATCCGTGTCATGTTTGCCGAGATCACACGCCTGCTCAATCACCTGATGTGGCTGGGCTCCCATGGCAACGACTGCGGGAGCTCAACCATTCTGATCTACGCCTTTCGTGAGCGTGAAGACCTGTTTGACATGTACGAGGCTGTCAGTGGCGCGCGCATGCATGCCGCCTATTTCCGCCCGGGCGGCGTCTACCGCGACCTGCCCGACAGCATGCCGCAGTACAAGGCAAACAAGATTCGGAATGCCCGTGGCATCGCCCAACTGAACAGCAACCGGCAGGGCTCCTTGCTCGACTTTATTGACGACTTCACCCAGCGCTTCCCGACCTATCTCGGCGAGTACCACACGCTGCTGACAGAGAACCGGATCTGGAAACAGCGCACGGTAGGTATCGGTGTTGTCACACCGGAGCGCGCGCTCAATTTGGGCTTCACAGGGCCTATGTTGCGTGGCTCAGGCATCGCCTGGGACCTGCGCAAAAAGCAGCCCTATGACGTCTATGACCGTATGGAGTTTGACATTCCCGTAGGTGCCACAGGCGACTGCTATGACCGCTATCTGGTGCGCATGGAGGAAATGAAGCAATCCAATCGCATCATCAAGCAGTGTGTCGATTGGCTGCGCCTCAACCCTGGACCGGTGATCACCGGCAACCACAAAGTGGCGGCACCTGATCGCGAATCCATGAAGTCCAACATGGAAGAACTGATCCACCACTTCAAACTCTTTACCGAAGGCTTTCATGTGCCCGAAGGCGAAGCCTACGCCGCGGTCGAGCACCCCAAGGGCGAGTTTGGTATTTACCTGATCAGCGACGGTGCGAACAAGCCCTACCGCCTGAAGATCCGACCGCCAGGCTATGTGCATCTGGCTGCACTCAACGAGATGGCCGGTGGACACATGATCGCCGATGCCGTTGCCGTCATCGGCACCATGGATATCGTGTTTGGAGAAATCGACCGATGAGCACATCAGTTGTTTCAGAGGCAGGCCTGGCGCGGTTTGCGCGCGAAGTCGCCAAGTACCCCCCTGAGCAAAAGCAGTCGGCGGTAATGGCCTGCTTGGCCATCGTCCAGCAGGAAGCCGGCTTTGTCAGCGCAGAGAGCGAAAAGGTGGTGGCTGACTACCTTGGCATGGCGCCCATTGCGGTGCGTGAGGTCACCACTTTTTACAACATGTACAACCAGCGCCCGGTGGGCAAGTACAAGCTCAATGTCTGCACCAATTTGCCCTGCCAGTTGCGTGATGGCGGTCGCGCCTTGAAGCATCTCGAGCATAAGCTTGGCGTGCACATGGGCGAGACCACACCGGACGGCATGTTCACTTTGCAGCAGTCGGAATGTCTGGGTGCTTGTGCGGACTCGCCGGTGCTGCTGGTCAATGACCGCACCATGTGCAGCTTCATGACCGACGATAAGTTAGACCAACTGGTAGATGGCCTGCGGGAAGCGGAGAAATCATGACGAACGCTGACCAAATTTTGAGCCAGTTCCAAGCCAATGGCGTGCAAACTTGCTTTCATGACCGGCATATCAACCCGCAGATCTACGCGGGTTTGAATGGCAGCAACTGGCGGCTCGCCGACTATGAGGCGCGCGGCGGTTATGCGGCGCTGCGCAAGATCCTCGCGCGTGATGGCGGCGAAGGCCTAACCCAAGACCAAGTCATTGCGACGGTCAAGGAATCGGCCCTGCGTGGCCGTGGCGGCGCAGGGTTCCCGAGCGGACTCAAGTGGAGCTTCATGCCGCGGAAGTTCCCGGGCCAAAAGTACCTGGTCTGCAACTCGGACGAGGGTGAGCCCGGGACCTGCAAAGACCGCGACATCCTGCAGTTCAACCCGCACATCGTGATCGAAGGCATGATCATCGCCGCCTATGCCATGGGCATCACGGTAGGCTACAACTACATTCACGGCGAGATCTTCAAAAGCTACGAGCGTTTTGAAGAGGCACTGGACGAGGCGCGTGCTGCCGGTTTGCTGGGTGACAAGATCTTGGGGAGTGGCTTCAGTTTTCAACTCTATGCAGCGCACGGCTTTGGCGCCTACATTTGCGGCGAGGAGACCGCCCTGCTTGAATCACTGGAAGGCAAAAAAGGGCAGCCGCGCTTCAAGCCCCCGTTCCCTGCCAGTTTCGGGCTGTACGGTAAACCGACCACCATCAACAACACGGAAACCTTTGCCGCAGTGCCTTGGATCATCCGCAATGGTGGCGCAGCCTACCTGGCCTGTGGCAAGCCTAACAATGGTGGCACCAAGATATATTCAGTCAGCGGCGACGTGGAGCTGCCTGGCAACTACGAGGTGCCCATGGGTACGCCGTTTGCCAAACTGCTGGAAATCGCCGGTGGTGTGCGCAGTGGTCGTCAGTTAAAGGCGGTGATTCCAGGCGGCTCCTCCTCGCCCATCCTGCCCGGGACCATCATGATGGACCTGACCATGGACTACGACGCCATTGCCAAAGCCGGCTCAATGCTGGGATCAGGCGCGGTCATTGTGCTGGACGACTCCCGCTGCATGGTCAAGAGCCTGCAGCGTCTGAGCTATTTCTACATGCACGAGTCGTGTGGGCAGTGCACCCCCTGCCGCGAAGGCACGGGCTGGCTGTCGCGCATGGTTGACCGGATCGAAACCGGACATGGTCGACCCTCTGACATGGATTTGCTGAACTCAGTGGCTGACAACATTCAGGGGCGCACCATCTGCGCCCTGGGTGATGCTGCAGCGATGCCCGTGCGCGCCATGATCAAGCACTACCGTCACGAATTTGAATACCACGTAGAGCACAAGACCTGTATGGTCCCAGCCTACGTCTGAGCGAGTGCTGCCATGATTGAAATTGAACTCGACGGCAAGAAGGTGGACATTGTTGAAGGCAGCATGATCATGCATGCGGCCGAGAAGGCTGGCACCTACATACCCCATTTTTGTTATCACAAGAAGCTCAGCATCGCCGCCAACTGCCGCATGTGCCTGGTCGATGTGGAGAAAATGCCCAAGCCCATGCCGGCTTGCGCCACGCCAGTCACGCAAGGCATGATCGTGCGGACCAAGAGCGACAAAGCGATCAAGGCGCAAAAGTCAGTGATGGAGTTTTTGCTGATCAACCACCCGCTGGATTGCCCGATCTGCGACCAAGGTGGCGAGTGCCAGTTGCAAGACCTGGCAGTCGGCTACGGCGGGTCGTCATCGCGCTATGAAGAGGACAAGCGGGTCGTGGCAGTCAAGGATGTCGGGCCGTTGATTTCCATGCAGGAAATGAGCCGCTGCATCCACTGCACCCGCTGCGTGCGCTTTGGCCAGGAAGTGGCCGGCGTGATGGAGTTGGGCATGTCGCACCGCGGCGAGCATGCCGAGATTGAAACCTTTGTCGGCCAGTCGGTGGATTCAGAGTTGTCGGGCAACATGATTGATATTTGTCCGGTCGGTGCCTTGACCAGCAAGCCCTTCCGTTACAGTGCCCGCACCTGGGAGCTGTCGCGCCGCAAGTCAGTCAGCCCGCATGACTCCACCGGAGCCAATCTGGTGGTGCAGGTCAAAAATAACCGGGTGATGCGCGTGGTGCCTCTCGAAAATGAGGCCGTCAACGAATGCTGGATAGCAGACCGTGACCGTTTCTCTTATGAGGCGCTGAACAGCGATGAGCGCTTGACCAGCCCCATGGTCAAGCAGGGGGGCGTTTGGCAGGCAGTGGACTGGCAGACGGCTCTGGAGTATGTGGCTAACGGGCTGACGCAAATCAAAGCCGAGCACGGCGCGAGCAGCCTGGGGGCCTTGTTGAGCCCACACAGCACGCTTGAAGAACTGATGCTGGCCGGTGCGCTGATGCGCGGGCTGGGCAGTCACAACATTGACCATCGCCTTCGTCATGCCGAGTTTGTCCCGGCCGACGGCGTGCGCCATCTCGGCCTGCCGATCGCAGCCCTGTCTGACTTGCAGCGCGTTCTGGTGGTGGGCTCGAACCTGCGCAAAGACCACCCCCTGTTTGCACAACGCATCCGGCAAGCCGTACGCAAGGGCGCCGCGGTCAGCGTGTTGACTGATCAAGTGCAGGACTGGGCCATACCTGTCACCCATTCGTTGGTGCAACCGGCCAGCCATTGGGCTCAGGCATTGGCCGATGTTGCCGCTGCCTTGGCCGCCGAGAAGGGCGTCAACCCGCCCATGGGGTCTGGCCAAATCACTGAGACGGCCCGCGCCATAGCCTTGTCACTTTTGGGTGGTGAGCGCAAGGCAGTGCTGTTGGGCAATGCGGCCGCCCATCACGCCAAGGCATCCAGCCTGTTGGCGCTGGCCAACTGGATTGCCGACCACATCGGCGCCACGGTGGGTTATCTCACCGAGGCGGCCAACACCGTGGGGGCGCAGTTTGCCTGTGCCTTGCCTGGCCACGAAGGACTCAACGCCGGCCAGATGCTTGCCGGCGGTCTGAAAGGTGTGCTGCTGCTGAACACCGAGCCTGAATTCGACTCTAGCGCTGGCGCAGCGTCGGCTGCATCCTTGGGACAAGCGCGCATGGTGGTCACATTGAGCCCGTTCAAGGCCAATATGGCTTTCAGTGACGTGTTGCTGCCGATTGCGCCATTCACCGAAACATCGGGCACCTTTGTCAATGCCGAGGGGCGGGTGCAGGGCTTCCATGCGGTGGTCAAGCCACTGGGCGAAACCCGGCCAGCCTGGAAGGTCTTGCGCGTGTTGGCCAATTTGTTGGGTCTGCCAGACTTTGATTTTGACTCTTCGCAAGCAGTGTTGAGGCTGGCCCCTGCGCTGAGTCAGCCAGGTGTGACGCATATCCCTGGTGACTTGATGAGCAATTCCACCAAAGCTGCGATGGACGCTACGCCTGTCTCGCACGTGCCGGTCGTGGCAGGCATTTATGCCTTGGACGGCCTTGTGCGCCGGGCCACCAGCCTGCAAATGACCGCCGATGCCCGGGGTCACACCGCGGCTCAGGAGGTCGCAGCATGATCGATGCCTTGTTCAATTTTGGTCAGGGTTTGCTCTCGGCGCCCTGGTGGGCGTTGGCCGGCTGGCCCGTTGTCTGGACCCTCATGAAAATCGTGGCGGTGGTCCTGCCGCTGATGGGCGCCGTGGCTTACCTCACCCTGTGGGAGCGCAAGTTTCTGGGCTGGATGCAGGTGCGTGTGGGCCCGAATCGGGTCGGACCGATGGGTCTGCTGCAGCCAATCGCTGACGCACTCAAGCTGCTTGCCAAGGAAATCCTGGTACCCACCGCAGCAAGCAAGGGTTTGTTTTTCATAGGTCCTATTCTGACCATCATGCCGGCCCTGGCTGCGTGGGTTGTGATTCCATTTGGGCCAGACGTGGCCTTGGCCAACATCAACGCCGGCCTGTTGTTTGTAATGGCCATTACGTCAATGGAAGTTTATGGCGTGGTCATCGCCGGCTGGGCGTCTAATTCCAAGTACTCGTTCCTCGGTGCCCTGCGCGCTTCGGCGCAGATGGTCAGCTATGAAATCGCCATGGGGTTTTGCTTGGTGGTGGTGCTGATGGTGTCAGCCAGCATGAACCTGACCGATATTGTTACCGGCCAGGGTAAAGGCTATTTTGCCCAAATGGGCCTGAATTTCCTGTCCTGGAACTGGCTGCCCTTGCTGCCCATTTTTGTGGTGTACGTGATCTCGGGTCTGGCTGAGACCAATCGCCACCCCTTCGACGTGGTGGAGGGCGAGGCTGAGATCGTGGCAGGACACATGGTGGAGTACTCTGGTATGTCCTACGCCATGTTCTACCTGGCTGAGTACGCCAACATGTGGCTGGTGTCGATTCTGGCGGCCATCATGTTCCTGGGCGGCTGGATCGCGCCTGTCGACAGTGCACTGTTCAATTGGATTCCGGGTTGGGTCTGGCTGGGCATCAAGACCTGTGCCGTCGTGAGTTTGTTCATCTGGGTGCGCGCCACGTTTCCGAGGTTCCGCTACGACCAGATCATGCGGCTGGGTTGGAAAATCTTCATACCAGTCACACTGGTTTGGTTGGTGGTCGTTGGCGCCTGGATGCAGACCTCTTTCAACATCTGGCAGTAAGAGGATTCACCCATGTCGACCATTGCTCCAGCGCGTCCGGCCTCCGCCTTTTCGCTCAAAGATTTTTTAACCAGCTTTTTACTGCTGGAACTCTTCAAGGGCATGGCCCTGACCGGGCGCTACCTGTTCAAGCGCAAGGTCACGGTGCAGTTCCCCGAAGAGAAAACGCCCTTGTCGCCGCGCTTTAGAGGCCTGCACGCCTTGCGACGCTATGAAAACGGTGAGGAACGCTGCATCGCCTGCAAGCTTTGCGAGGCCGTATGTCCGGCCATGGCGATCACGATTGAGTCCGAGGTCCGCGCAGATGGCTCACGTCGTACCAGTCGGTACGACATCGACCTGACCAAGTGCATTTTTTGCGGTTTCTGTGAAGAAAGCTGCCCGGTGGATTCGATTGTTGAAACGCATATTCTGGAGTACCACGGTGAAAAACGGGGAGACCTGTACTTCACCAAGGAGATGCTGCTGGCCGTAGGTGACCGCTACGAAGGCGAGATTGCGGCAGCCAAGGCGGCCGACGCCAAGTACCGCTGATCGGCTGCACGAAAGAAAACCAAGTCATGGATGTCAAAACAGCTTTCTTTTATGCGTTCTCGGCGGTGCTGCTGTTTGCAGCATTCCGTGTGATCACCGCCCGTAACCCAGTGCACGCGGCCCTTTTCCTGGTTTTGTCGTTTTTCCAGGCGGCCATGATCTGGATGCTGCTTAAAGCGGAATTTCTGGCCATTACCCTGGTGCTGGTGTATGTCGGTGCGGTCATGGTGCTGTTCTTGTTCGTGGTGATGATGATGGACATCAATGGTGAGAGCATTCGCCAAGGTTTCTGGAAGCATTTCCCCTTGGCTGCCGTGGTGGGCGTGTTGATTGCGCTTGAAATGGCTGCCGTGCTTATGGGCGGTTTTCGCGTCAGCGAGGAGCCTCAGGTGGCGGCAGTGCCGGGCCAAGCGGTGGCGCAATTGTCCAACACCCGCGAGTTGGGCAAGGTGCTCTACACCGAATACGTTTACCCACTTGAAATAGCTGCCGCGATTTTGCTGGTGGCCATGATTGCGGCCATCGCCCTCACACTGCGCCAGCGCAAGGACAGTAAATTCGTCAGTCCTTCAGACCAGGTGCGGGTGAAAGCGCGCGATCGACTCACTGTGCTGGCCATGCCCGCCACCCAGGCTGCCTTGCCGCACAGCGATGACGTTGCCCCTACGTCGGAGACTAAATCATGACCCTGACCCTCGGACACTTTCTGTCGCTTGGCGCGATTCTTTTTGCCCTGTCGGTGATCGGCATCTTCTTGAATCGTAAAAACCTGATCGTGCTGCTGATGGCGATTGAACTGATGCTGCTGGCGGTCAACACCAACTTTGTGGCCTTTTCCCATTACCTGGGTGACATGCACGGTCAGATTTTCGTGTTCTTCATCTTGACGGTGGCGGCGGCAGAGTCTGCCATCGGCCTGGCTATTTTGGTGCTGCTGTTCCGCAACAAGTCCAGCATCAATGTGGACGAACTCAACACGCTCAAGGGTTAACAACAATGAGTCAAACCCTGAACGCTTCAACCTTGCTGGCGGTCCCAATGGCGCCGCTGGTGGGCGCTATCCTGGCTGGCGTCCTTGGAACCCAATTCGGCGGTAACTGGATCGGTCGGCGTATGTCGCATTCGCTGACCATTCTGGGTGTGTTGCTGTCCTTTGTCTTGTCGGCCATGACGCTGGTCAGTGTGGCATTTGACGGCGCGCGATTCAATGAGACGCTCTACACCTGGATGGTGGTCGGTGGGCTGAAGATGGAAATCGGCTTCCTGGTCGATGGGCTGACCGCCATGATGATGTGCGTGGTCACCTTTGTATCGCTGATGGTGCATCTGTACACCGTGGGCTACATGGAAGAGGACGAGGGCTACAACCGCTTCTTTGCCTACATCTCTTTGTTCACCTTTGCCATGCTGATGCTGGTGATGAGCAACAACCTGTTACAGCTGTTCTTTGGGTGGGAAGCGGTTGGTTTGGTCTCTTACCTCTTGATCGGTTTCTGGTTCAACAAGCCGACGGCCATCTTTGCCAATATGAAGGCCTTCCTGGTTAACCGGGTCGGTGACTTTGGTTTTATTCTTGGCATTGGCCTGATCGTGGCCTACGCCGGCTCACTGAATTACGCTGAAGTGTTCGCCAAATCAGGCGAGCTGGCCAAGATCGGCTTTCCGGGTACCGACTGGCTGCTGGTGACGGTGATTTGCATCTGCCTCTTCATTGGTGCCATGGGCAAGTCGGCACAGTTCCCCTTGCATGTTTGGTTGCCGGACTCCATGGAAGGTCCAACGCCCATCTCAGCCCTGATTCATGCGGCTACCATGGTCACAGCGGGTATCTTCATGGTGGCCCGCATGTCACCGCTGTTTGAGCTGAGTGACACAGCCTTGAACTTCGTCATGGTGATTGGTGCCATTACCGCCTTGTTCATGGGCTTCCTGGGCATCATCCAGAATGACATCAAGCGCGTTGTGGCGTATTCAACCTTGTCTCAGCTGGGCTACATGACGGTGGCACTCGGTGCCTCGGCCTACTCAGTGGCTGTGTTCCACCTGATGACGCACGCCTTCTTCAAGGCGCTGTTGTTTCTGGCGGCCGGCTCGGTGATCATGGGCGTGCACCACAACCAGGACATCCGCTGGATGGGCGGGCTACGCAAGTACATGCCCATCACTTGGATCACCGCCCTGCTGGGCTCGCTTGCCTTGATTGGCACGCCGCTGTTTTCGGGCTTTTACTCCAAAGACGAGATCATCATGGCGGTTCACGCCAGTACTTTGCCAGGCGCCGGGTTCGCTTATTTCGCAGTGCTCGCGGGTGTGTTCATTACAGCCTTTTACTCGTTTCGGATGTATTTCTTGGTGTTCCATGGCAAGCCGCGTTTCGATCAGAATCCAGAAGCGCATCATGATGCCCATGCGCCCCATGCGCCCCATGCGCCGCACGAGTCGCCATGGGTCGTCACGTTGCCGCTGGTCCTGTTGGCGATTCCCTCAGTGTTGATCGGTTTCATCACGATCCAGCCCATGCTGTTTGGCGATTTCTTCAAGGATGCGATTTTTGTCAATCTTGAGTTGCATAAGGCGATGGTGGTCTTGCGCGAAGAATTTCATGGCCCGCTGCAACTGGCACTGCATGGCCTTAGTGCTGCGCCATTCTGGCTGGCGCTGGCTGGTGTTGCCAGCGCCTATTACATGTACATGGTGAATCCAGCTTTGCCGGCTGCGATCAAAACTCGGGTGCAACCGCTTTACACGCTGCTTGAGAACAAGTACTACATGGACTGGTTCAATGAGAATGTCTTGGCGCGGGGCGCACGCGCCCTGGGCACGGGTTTGTGGAAGGGGGGCGACCAGGCGGTGATTGACGGTGTGCTGGTCAACGGTGCCTGGAAACTCGTCGCCTGGGTCGCTGGCGTGACTCGTCGAGTGCAGACGGGTTACCTGTACCACTATGCCCTGGCCATGATTCTTGGTGTTTTTGTGCTCATGACGTACTTCGTCTGGCTCAAGTAGGAGAACAATAAAAATGGGTTTGCTGAGCCTGGCTATCTGGACGCCAATTGTTTTTGGTGTGGTGCTGCTTGCACTTGGCCGCGACGAGCAGGCACCCATGGTGCGCTGGGTTGCGCTGGCTGGCGCTCTGGTCAGTTTTCTTGTCACCCTGCCCCTGTATGAGGGCTTCAAACTGGGCACAGCTGCGATGCAGTTTGTGGAGCGGGCGCCCTGGATTGACCGATTCAATGTCAACTACCACCTTGGGCTTGATGGGATTTCGCTCTGGTTTGTGTTGCTGACAGCGTTCATCAATCTGGTGGTGGTGATTGCGGGCTGGGAGGTGATCACCCGGCGTGTCAACCAGTACATGGGCGCCTTCTTGATTCTCAGCGGGTTGATGATTGGCGTCTTTTGTGCCCTGGATGGGCTGTTGTTCTACGTCTTTTTTGAAGCAACCCTGATCCCGATGTACCTGATCATCGGCATTTGGGGTGGGCCCAACAAAATTTACGCTGCGTTCAAGTTCTTTTTGTACACCTTGCTCGGCTCTCTGCTGATGCTGATCGCCCTGATTTACCTGTACACGCAGTCCGGCGGTAGTTTTGACATCGCCTTTTGGCACAAACTGCCTTTGGGCGGCAGCGTGCAAACCCTGTTGTTTTTTGCCTTTTTTGCGGCCTTCGCGGTCAAGGTGCCGATGTGGCCGGTACACACCTGGCTGCCGGACGTTCACGTTGAGGCGCCCACAGGCGGCTCGGCAGTGCTGGCTGCCATCATGCTGAAACTGGGCGCCTATGGCTTCTTGCGCTTTGCGATGCCTATTGCACCCGACGCGGCACGGGAGTGGGCCTGGTTCATGGTCGCGCTGTCGCTGATCGCGGTGGTCTATGTCGGTTTGGTGGCGATGGTTCAGCAGGATATGAAAAAGCTGGTGGCCTACTCGTCCGTGGCACACATGGGCTTTGTCACGCTGGGTTTCTTCATATTCAACAATTTGGGCGTATCGGGCGCGATCGTTCAAATGATTGCCCACGGCTTTGTCTCTGCGGCGATGTTCCTATCGATCGGCGTGCTGTATGACCGGGTGCATTCACGTGAAATTGCCAGCTATGGCGGTGTGGTCAATACCATGCCGCGCTTTACAGCCTTTGCACTGCTATTTGCCATGGCCAACTGTGGGCTCCCGGGTACCGCTGGCTTCGTGGGCGAGTGGATGGTCATTCTGGGCGCTGTCAAAGCCAATTTCTGGCTGGGTGCGCTGGCCGCCAGCGCCTTGATTTTTGGTGCCGCCTACACCCTCTGGATGTTCAAGCGGGTCTATCTCGGGCCAGTGGCCAACGACGACGTCAAGGGTTTGGTCGACATCAACAGCCGTGAGTTCCTGGTGCTGGCGCTGCTGGCGGTGGCCACGATCTACATGGGCGTCTACCCCAAACCATTTACCGACGTGATGGACAGCTCTGTGACCGAGTTGCTCAAGCACGTGGCGCAGTCGAAGCTGCGTTGATCAGCCTGCCTTGGCTTCAATGACATAAGAGACGGAACATGATCGACAAACTCAGCTGGATCTCGGTGGTGCCCGAGATTATTCTTTTGGTGATGGCCTGCGCGATTGCGCTGGCCGATCTCGCCGTCAAGAGCCCTCGCCGGACCGGTACCTACGTCATGTCGCTGGTCACGCTGGCGGTCGTGGCCACCTTGCAGGCGCTGTACGCCAACAGTGCCAGCACGGTCTATGGCTTTAACAACATGGTGGTCAGTGATCCTTTGGGTAATTGGCTCAAATGCTTTGCCACTGTGGCGGTCATGGTGACCTTGGTCTATGGTCGGCCCTATGCCGGCGACCGCGATATGTTGCGTGGCGGTGAGTTGTTCACGCTCAGTCTGTTTGCCCTGTTGGGCATGTTTGTCATGATCTCGGGCAATAACTTTTTGGTCTTGTACATGGGGCTGGAACTGCTCACGCTCTCCAGCTACGCCCTGGTGGCGCTGCGCCGCGACAACGCCACCGCGACCGAAGCCGCCATGAAGTACTTTGTGCTGGGTGCGCTGGCCTCTGGTTTCCTGCTCTACGGCTTGTCAATGATGTACGGCGCCACTGGGTCACTCGACGTCAACGCGGTGTTCCGCGCCATTAATTCGGGTCACGTCAACCACCAGGTGCTGGTGTTTGGCTTGGTGTTTGTCGTCTCGGGACTGGCCTTCAAGCTGGGTGTTGTGCCGTTTCACATGTGGATTCCAGACGTTTACCAGGGCGCGCCGACTGCCGTGACGCTGATGATTGGTGGTGCGCCCAAGTTGGCTGCTTTTGCGATCATGATCCGGCTGCTGGTCGAAGGCATGCTGCCGCTGGCAATTGATTGGCAGCAAATGTTGATGGTGCTGTCTGTTGGCTCTCTGCTGATCGGCAACTTGGCTGCAATTGCGCAAACCAACCTCAAGCGCATGCTGGCTTTTTCGACCATCTCCCAGATGGGTTTTGTGCTGCTGGGCATGATGTCGGGAGTGGTCAATGGCCAGATCGATTCGGCAGCCAACGCCTACAGCTCGGCCATGTTCTACGTCATCACCTATGTGTTGACCACGCTGGCCAGCTTTGGCGTCATCCTGCTGCTGGCGCGGGACGGTTTTGAGAGCGAAGAAATCTCTGACTTTGCCGGGCTGAACCAACGCAGTCCGCTGTATGCAGCAGTCATGGCCGTCTGTCTGTTCTCATTGGCGGGTATTCCGCCGATGGTGGGTTTCTATGCCAAGCTGTCGGTGCTGCAGGCGCTGGTGGCTTCGGGGCAGGCTGTGTCCATCGGGCTGGCCGTTTTTGCGGTGATGATGTCCTTGATTGGCGCGTTTTACTATTTGCGCGTGGTCAAGGTCATGTACTTTGACGAGCCCATCACTGCCACCACGGTTTCTGCACCACTGGACGTGCGTGTGGTCCTGTCCATCAACGGGGCACTGGTTCTGGTGCTGGGCCTGCTGCCCGGTGGCTTGATGGCGGTGTGCGCGCGTGCCGTTGTGCAAATGCTCGGCAGCTGAGGCTTTGCGCCTCAAGCCGTGGCATCCTGACTGCGTCTTTTGGCGGGCAGCATGACTGACGCAGACCACCACCTGACCGAAATCAAGCTCAGCAGTCAAGAACTGCTCAAGGGCCGGTTCTTGCATGCCTTCCGCGACTCGGTGCAACTCCCCAATGGCCAGGTGGCGACGCGTGAGTATGTGGTCCATCCGGGGGCTGTGATGGTGGTGCCCATGTTGCAAGACGAGCTTGGCAATTGGCGTGTCGTGCTTGAACGGCAGTTTCGCTACCCGGTCAAGCGAGTGATGATCGAGTTTCCGGCGGGCAAGCTGGACCCTGGCGAGGCCAGCCTGGCCTGTGCCCAACGCGAACTGTTGGAAGAGACCGGTTACAGGGCTGCAGAATGGGCGCGCGCTGGCATGTTGCACCCGGTGATTTCTTACTCGACCGAATTCATTGACATCTGGTTTGCCCGTGGTGTGACGGCCGGCGAACGGCAGCTCGATGAAGGTGAGTTTTTGGATGTGTTCACTGCCACCCCGGCTGAGCTGCTTCAATGGTGCATGAGCGGGCAGGTGACCGACGGTAAGACCCTGGCTGGCGCGCTGTGGCTGCAAAATGTGCTGAGCGGGGCCTGGGCATTGGATTGGCACACTGCCGCTGGCCCAGGGCGCGCTGCATAATCGTGCCATGAAAGTTTTGAATCTGGCCTGTTCGCAACAACACCTGTTTGAGGGCTGGTTTGCGTCCGAGGATGATTTTGTTGCCCAATGCGGCCGTGGCTTGGTGGAGTGCCCGGTTTGTGGCGACGCCAGCATCACCAAGAAACTTAGCGCACCCAGGCTTAATTTGGGAGCAACCCGTCCAGAGGCCAAGCCGGTTCAGGATGTCGCCCTGACGGACCAGCCTGAACAGGCGATGCAAATGGCCTGGATGGCGATGGCCCGACGCATTGTGGCCAACACAGACGACGTGGGCGACAAGTTCGCCGAAGAAGCACGACGGATCCACTATGGGGAAGCCAAGGAACGCGGCATCCGGGGCAAGGCCTCGGCGGCCGAGACTGAGGCCTTGATTGACGAGGGCATCGCCGTGATGCCGCTGCCGCTGCCAGAATCGCTCAAAGGCCAGTTGCAGTAAAGGCGGCGCCGCCAGCCCTCAGGGGTAGAGGCCGCGCAACTCACGCGCGTGCAGGATGCGCTTGCAGGCCACGATGAAGGTGGCGGTGCGCAGCGTCACGCCATGGTCTTGCGCCACCTCCCACACGCCGGCAAAGGCCTCTTTCATGATGCGAACCAGACGTGCATTGATCTCGTCCTCGCTCCAGAAAAAGCTGGAGAAATCCTGCACCCACTCAAAGTAACTAACCGTCACGCCACCGGCGTTGGCAATCACATCGGGCAGCACCAACACGCCCCGATCCTGCAGGATATCATCGGCCTCGGGTGTGGTTGGGCCGTTGGCGCCTTCGATCACCAGCCGGGCCCGGATCCGGCCGGCATTGGCTGCCGTGATTTGTTGTTCCAGTGCCGCCGGAATCAGGATATCGCAGTCCACCTCCCAAAACTGCGCATCTGCCAGCACTTCGGCCTGCGCAAAGCCGGCCACCGTGCCGGCGGCCGCCACATGGGCCAGCAAGGCGGGCACGTCCAGCCCTGCCTCACGGTAAATCGTGCCGCCGTGGTCCTGCACGGCCACCACGCGTGCGCCGGCCTGGGCAAACAGGCGCGCCGCCACGCCGCCCACGTTGCCAAAGCCCTGCACCGCCACACGTGCGGTGCTGATGTCCAGATCGATGTGACGGGCTGCCTCCACCCCCAAGGTGTAGACACCGCGCCCGGTGGCATCGCGCCGGCCCAGCGAGCCGCCAAGATCGATCGGCTTGCCGGTCACCACGCCGGTGGCGGTTGCACCCTCGTTCATCGAGTAGGTGTCCATCATCCAGGCCATGATCTGTTCATTGGTATTCACGTCGGGCGCGGGGATGTCCTTGTTCGGCCCGATGATGATGCCGATCTCGCTGGTGTAGCGCCGGGTCATGCGCTCCAGCTCGCCGAGCGACAGTGTCTTGGGGTCGACTCGGATGCCGCCCTTGGCGCCGCCATAGGGCACGTTGACAGCAGCATTCTTGATCGACATCCAGGCCGCCAGCGCCATCACCTCGGACAGCGTCACGTCCTGGTGAAAGCGCACACCGCCCTTGCCCGGGCCGCGCGAGGTGTTGTGCTGCACCCGGTAGCCCTCGAAGTGCGCCACCGTGCCGTTATCGAGCTGGATCGGCACGTCCACAATCAGCGCCCGCTTGGGGCGGCGCAGGGTTTCGGCCCAGCGCGCGAGGTGGCCCAGGTAGGGCACGACACGGTCCACCTGTTGCAGGTAGATGCCCCAGGGGCCGAGCTTGTCGACCTGCAGGTAAGAGGGTAGGGCGGCCGCCGCCGCCGGGTGGGCGGTGCGGCTGCTGTCAGCGGGTGTGCTGGAGAGCATGGGCATGATGGTTCCTTGCGGGTGGTGTCAAGACTCGCACTGTAGGACCTGCGCTGGCCCATGTCCAAGGCCAAGTTTCTCAATGATTATGCAAAAAATGGATAACCTGGCGGGACGTGATGGATCCCCGGTCAAACCGAGGGTGACGGGCAAGGCGGGGTCGGCGACTCTGCCGGTCAGGCCACAAGGTCGACGATGCGGCCAGTGGGCTGGCCCTGCGCGTTGCGTACCGGGTCGGCGTCGGGCCGGGTCTTGAGCGCGGTGCCAGAGGCCATGCGCTCACTCATGCTGGCGTTGTACTGGCTGACGATGTAATCCTGAAAAGACGGCGGTATCACGGTGCGGGCGTTGCGCGTGCGCATGCGGGTGTACAGGCCCTCCACCTCCTGCAGGCGGGCCGCCAAACTGCGCATGCTAGATTCCAGCTCGGCCTGATCGGCCTGCTGGCGCTGAACTTTGGCATCAGCCTGGGCTGCTTGGGCGTCCTGCCGGGCTTGCCGTTCAGGCGCGTCCACTCTCTGCATGGGCAGTGAGGGCGTAGTGCTGTTGACGGCGGTGACGGCAACCATGCAAGAGATTGAGTTGTGGCGGTATCGCGGGTTAGGGTGCTTCGAGTCTACGCTGCTTGGCGCAGCAGATCAATACCTCAGACAAACCTCAGATCAATCCCAGTGCCTGCGGCTGTCGAGCAGTCCGGGCTCAGGCGTTGAACTGTAAGGCGGCCAACCCAGCGTAGACGCCGCCTTGGGCGACCAGCTCGGCGTGCGTGCCCTGTTCTACCAGGCGGCCGTGGTCGAGCACCACGATGTGGTCGGCCTTTTGCACGGTGGCCAGGCGGTGCGCAATGACCAGCGTGGTGCGGCCGCGCATGGCCGATTCCAGCGCTGCCTGAACCATGCGCTCGCTCTCAGCGTCCAAGGCACTGGTGGCTTCGTCGAGCAGCAGCAGCGGTGGATTTTTAAGCATGGCCCGGGCAATGGCGATGCGCTGGCGCTGGCCGCCCGAGAGTCGCACGCCGCGCTCGCCCAGAAACGTGTCATAGCCCTCAGGCAGCTCACGGATGAAGTCGTCGGCAAAGGCAGCGGTTGCGGCCGTCCGCACCTCGGCGTCGCTGGCGTCCGGGCGGCCATAGCGAATGTTCTCCAACGCGCTGTTGGAAAAAATCACGGCGTCCTGAGGCACGATGCCAATGCGCTGGCGCAAGTCGTGCAAGCTCAGGTCGCGCGTCGCCACGCCGTCGAGCACGATTCGCCCCTGTGCCGGGTCATAAAAGCGCAGCAGCAGCTGGAACACGGTGCTCTTGCCGGCACCGCTGGGGCCGACAATGGCTACCGTTTGCCCTGACTTGACCGAGAGTGAAAAACTGCTTAGCGCAGCCTGGTTGGGCCGCGACGGGTAATGAAACTTGATTGCTTCAAATTCGATAGCGCTACCTTCAAGCTGGACGGGGGCTAGCACCGGTTTTGATGGTGAACTTATGGGCGAATGACTGCCCAGGAGTTCCATCAAGCGTTCGGTCGCGCCGGCGGCGCGCAGTAGGTCGCCATAGACCTCGCCCAGAATCGCAAAAGCACTGGCCAGGATGATCACGTACACCACGGTCTGGCCCAGGTGGCCGGCGCTGATTCGCCCGGCCATCACCGCCTGCGTGCCCTGGTACAGGCCCCACAACAGCGCTGCCGATGTGGCGATGATGATGAAGGCCACCAGCACCGAGCGGGCACGGGTGCGCCGAATGGCGGTCTGGAAAGCGTTGTCGGTGGAGACGTTGAAGCGCTTGGCCTCACGGGCCTCGGCGGTGTAGCTCTGCACCACGGGTATGGCGTTCAGCACCTCAGCGGCAATAGCGCTGGAGTCGGCCACCCGGTCTTGGCTGGCACGTGAGAGCTTGCGCACCCGTCGGCCAAACCAGAGAGAGGGCAGCACGATCAGCACCAGCACCAGCAGTACTTGCAGCATCACCACCGGGTTGGTCCAGATCAGAATTCCCAGGGCGCCCACCCCCATCACGGCATTGCGCAGGCCCATGCTGAGCGATGAGCCGACCACGGTTTGCACCAGTGTTGTGTCGGCGGTCAGACGTGACAGTACCTCACCGGTCTGAGTCGTTTCAAAAAATTCCGGACTTTGCCGCAGCACGTGGCCGTACACGGCGTTGCGCAGATCAGCCGTGACCCGCTCCCCCAACCAGCTCACCATGTAAAACCGCGCAGCTGAAAACAACCCCAGCGCCACCGCCACGGCAAACAAGGCTGCAAAATGTTCGCGCAGGGCCATCACCTGAGCGCCCTTGTCTGTTTGCACCAGACCGCCGTCAATCAGGCTGCGCAGTGCGAGCGGGAAAGCCAGAGTTGCAAACGCTGCCATCACCAAAAAAACGCCGGCCAGCCCAATCTGTGTGCGGTAGGGGCGCAAAAAGGGTAATAGGCCCGACAAGGATTTGGGGTTCTGCGATTTGGCGCGTTCAGTGGTCATGGTGCTCAAGGTGGGGCTGACTGGCGACAGGGCAAGTGGCTACAGCTGCAAGCGCCCGGTGTAGCCGGTCATTTCGAGGTAGCCCCGGCCCACCGGGCGGCCGTTGCTGTCAATCAGATCGCTCAGGCCTTCCCAGTAGACCGTTCCGGTGGAGGCTCGGCTGTCCAGTTCCTGATTGTCAACGATCGCCCGCACGGTGTAGATGTCGGCTGGCGTGCGCACCAGCCATTCGACAGGGTAGCGGGCCCCGGTCAGCGGGCTGACCCAGTACCGCACCGGCCGGAAAACCACCTCACCCTGGCTGAATACATGGGGCGCTGGGTCCAGCCCCATGGCGGGGTGGCGAAAGGAGCCACCGTCCCACAGCGCGGCACCGGCCTTGGTGCGCAGCTGAAACGCCGTTAGCGCGCTGCCGTCTGCCAGGTTCATGCCGATCCAGTCCCAGCCGACCGCCTGCGGGTGCAGCAGCTCGTCGCTCCACTCGTGGTCCAGCCAGGCCTTGCCTTGCACGGCCAGCGGCTTTCCGCCCAGGCGCAAGGTGCCGGTGGTGCGCAACTGGGGCAGGCTGTAATAAAAGCTTGCCTGCTTGGCCTCTGGCCCTTTGCGCGACAGGCCGCGGTCGCCCTGCAGCAGCAGCGGTTGGGTTTCAGTCAGCGTCAGACTGAAGTCAAAGTCGGCACCAGCGGCTTGCGCCTGGTAAGCGCCGTTGCTGCCCCGGCGCAGTGACCAGTCGCGCAGGCGGATGTCGGTGTCTGTTTCGCTGGCCTGCGCCACGCCAAAGCCTGCGCGCGCCAGGCGCTGATCGTGCCAGAGTTTTTTGCCGGTGACATCGGTCACCGCCGCATGGGCAAACATCAGCTGCTTGGCGGCGAAGGCTGACGCCATGCCCTGGGTGGCCGCCACCCGACTGCGAAAAAACGTGAGTTGAAAGCCAAAGTCTCGCGCCGGCGTGCCGCCCGCCGCCACCCCAGTGATGTACCACCACTCGGTGCGCATGTCCGGGTGGCTGCCCAGGTCACGCGGAAACTGCAGCCGCTGAGGCGCCAGCGCCCCGGCACCTGTGGGCAAGAGCGGCAGTGCCAGGGCGGCTGCCAGCAGGCGGCGGCGTGGCAGGCTGGGCATGGGGAGCACCATGGCAGAACGGGTTGACAAAGGCATGCTGACGATTGTGGCCCCATCCGGTGCCCGCATGCTAAATTCAGGGCAAAAGGAGGGCTGGCAACGGGCCCATAAAAAGACCAACCGCATGACCGCCAACGCATTCCGCAACATCGCCCAAGTCGAAACCAGTCTGTGGGACGCTGCCGACCTGCTCCGCGCCAACTCCAACCTGCCCAGCAGCGAGTACGATTCCCAACGGCGCAGGCAAGACCACTTTTGCTCGAGAATTTTTGCCCTATCAAGCGGACTGCCCAATCTTCGTAAATGCCGACCTGATTGCCGCTGGTATTGCGCCTTTTCAGCCCGAGGCCATGGCTTTTGGGGCGGGGAGGTTGGTGCTGCAAGAGCTGGCTCACCATACCGCCGAGGGGCGTAGTCTTGCATTCGAGACCACTCTGTCCGGTCGCACCTACGCGCCGATGATCGACGCGTGGCGTGCCACTGGCTACATCATCAAACTGATTTTTTTTGTCTTTGGTGTGGGCTGACGAGGCAATCGCCCGCGTGGCCAACCGGGTGCGCCAGGGCGGGCACAACATCCCCACCGACACCATTCGCCGCCGTTTCGATGCCGGCTTGGTGCAGTTTCATGAGACCTACCGCCACCGCGTCGATTTCTGGCAGTTGTTTGACAATAGCGGCGACGCGCCCCAGTTACTTGAGTAAGGAAGCAACCCATGAGTGCCGTATTGAGTTCAACGCTCGTTTCTCGGCTGCCAGACGCCGACATGCAAGCCGCACCCGCTGCGTTGGTCCGCGCAGCTCAAAGCGCCCGCGCGCTGGCAGCGAGCACAGGCACGCCACTGGTGGTGGCTCGCGATGGAAAATTGGTAGAAGCAGTGGTGCAGCTTGATTTGGCAGAGCCGGCAAGTATTGGGGCGGCATATCTGGCAGCAGAGCCTGCGGGCGCAGGCGGCAGGCTAGCCTGTGTTGTACGTGATACTTCAGCCTCTTAAAACTGCAAGCTCGCGCCATGTCCCCGACCCAATCCCTGTTCTCCCCCTTCAGCTGCAAGACCTTGCAGCTGCCCAACCGCATCGTGATGGCGCCGATGACGCGCTCGTTCTCGCCCGGTGGCGTGCCGACCGACGATGTGACCTCGTACTACCGCCGGCGTGCCGCCAGTGCGGTGGGCCTGATCGTGTCCGAGGGGACGGTGGTGGAGCGCCCGGCGGCGTCCAATGACCCCGATGTACCGCGCTTCTGGGGCGACGATGCATTGGCCGCTTGGCAAAAGGTTATTGAAGGCGTGCACGCCGTGGGCGGCCTGATGGCGCCGCAGCTATGGCATGTGGGCGCGGTGCGCAACCGGCGCACCAGTTGGCAGCCGCCCGGCCCATGGGATTCCCCGTCGGGCCTGTCGTCGCCTGGCAAAAAGATTGCCGAGCCCATAAGCGATGCCGACATTGCCGACACCATTGCCGCCTTCGCGCGCGCGGCTGGTGCTGCCAAACGGCTGGGCTTTGACGCTATCGAGCTGCATGGCGCCCATGGCTACCTGATCGACCAGTTTTTCTGGGAAGGCACCAACCTGCGCCAGGACGGCTACGGCGGCGCCAGCCTGGTGCAGCGTGGCCGGTTTGCGGCCGACATCCTGACGGCGGTGCGCGCCGAGGTGGGGCCGGACTACCCGGTGATCATCCGGCTGTCGCAGTGGAAGCAGCAGGACTACGCGGTGCAGATGGCCCGCACGCCGCAGGAGATGGAGGACTGGCTGCGGCCACTGGCCGACGCTGGCGCCGACATCTTCCATTGTTCGCAGCGCCGCTTTTGGGAACCCGAGTACGCGGGCTCGGACCTTAACTTTGCCGGCTGGGCCAAAAAGCTCACCGGCAAACCCACCATCACGGTCGGCTCAGTGGGCCTGTCGGGCGAGTTCATTGCCTCCTTTGGCGGCGAGGGCTCGCAACCGGCCGCGCTGGATGAATTGCTGCGTCGGCTGGACCGTGGCGACTTTGATCTGGTGGCGGTGGGTCGGGCCTTGATCAGCGACCCAGACTGGGTGCTGAAGGTGCGCGACGGCCGCGCCAGTGAGCTGTCGGATTATTCGCCCGCTGCCTTGGCCAAGCTGGTCTGATCGATCGATACGATCCGGCGGTGGATTAATCGTATGATTCAGCGTACTATCAAGCGCATTATTGACCCATCGCCAGGAGTTTGCCATGTCACACATCAGCGCCAATGACCTAAAGACCAAGGGTATCGCTGCCATTGAGTTGGCCCTGAGCACCGCGCCCGAGGCGATTGTGTCGGTGCGCGGCAAAGACAGGTATGTGGTGATGGATATGGCGCAGTACCACTACCTGCGCGAATGTGAGCTGGACGCCGCGCTGGCCCAGACTCGTGCCGACCTGGCCGCCGGACGCAGGGTGCAAGAGTCGCCCGAGGCCCACCTGGCGCGGCTGGACGCGATGTAACGCCTCCACCAGTTGCCATGTTTGCGCTGGTTTTCACCGAACAATACAACCGTCGGGCGGCCCGTTTTCTGAAACGCCACCCTGATCTTCGCCAGCAGTACCTCAAAACCTTGCAAGTCCTGGAAGCCAATCCGGCCCACCCGTCGCTGCGCCTGCACCCCTTGCGCGGCAAGTTGGACGGTCTGCATTCGGTGTCCATCAACCTGTCGTACCGCATCACGCTGGAGTTGTTGATTCAGGATGGGCAGATCATTCCGGTGAATGTTGGCGATCATGACGCGGTGTACTGACAGGCCGCGCCTCAGTCATCGCCGCCTTTGTTTTTGTCGCTCGCTTTGCGTTCGCTGCCACCTTCGCCCCCCTTGCCCTGAATGTCGTGTTCGTTGCTGCTGCGGTGGCAGCTCACGCAATGGGTTAAGTCGCGGATGCCTTCCTCCACGTGCTCGCGGCGGATGTTGGCCACCGTGTGTTCATGGCAGCCATAGCAGGTGTAGGTGCGGTAGTCGTTGCGGACATGGCAGGTGGCGCAGGGCGCGTTGTGGTCTTTGTCCAGCACAAAGTGCTTGGCGTGGTCAAAAGTAGCCGGTGTCCACTGGGTGCTGGTGTGGCACTGCGAACAATTGCCGCTGATCTGCCTATGCAGCGGGTCAGTGGGCGCGGTGTGGCAGCTTTGGCACTGGCTGGCGGTGTCTTTTTTCAATAGGCTGTGGTCAAAGCTGCCTTGCAGGTGGTAGCGGCGCACACCGGCGTGGTCGCTG